>Ga0099364_10000245_pt1 | contig 89813 bp, 77 predicted proteins | sample TergutTh196P3_FD_73070 | JGI IMG/M metagenome (GOLD analysis project Ga0099364, IMG submission 73070) | Microcerotermes parvus P3 segment gut microbial communities from Pointe-Noire, Republic of the Congo - Th196 P3 | ecosystem: Host-associated > Arthropoda: Insects > Digestive system > Gut ...
GCTTTTAGCGCCTAGGCTTCTTGGACAAGGTGACCTCATATCGAAGATGTTAAGCAGACTGTTGCAGCTTTAGCTGCGTACAGGTCGCTTAGTTGTTACACCTAGAGATTGTACCTTAAATTCAGTGGTGAGTCGAAACTCCCACTGAATAAGTCTTGACTTCATTAAACAAATCACTGACAATTTTCTGTCAGCACTTATAGAAATGAAAAGAGGTGAAAAATGTCTTTTGATGGTATTTTTCTACACCACATGACCACTGAATTGCAGCTCCTTGTCGGCGGCCGTATTCAAAAAATCAATCAACCTTTCGAGCAGGAACTTGTATTGACCGTGCGTGCAAATGGTAAATCACATAAACTTTTGCTGTCCGCTCATCCTGTATTCGGGCGTGTTCAATTAACGAAAACAGACTTTCAAAATCCACAAAATCCAACTAATTTTGTCATGATTCTGCGCAAGTATTTGGCTGGCAGTTTCATTGAAAAAATTGAACAAGTCGGCAATGACCGACAAATTATTTTCTATATTTCCACCAAAGATGAAATTGGTGACATGATGAAAATTGCGCTAATTGCAGAAATCATGGGCAAACACAGCAACATTATCTTACTTGAGAGAACTTCTGGTAAAATTATTGAGAGCATCAAACACATTGGATTTTCACAAAATCAATATCGAACGATTTTACCAGGTTCGACTTACATCGCACCACCACTGACAGCTGCTTGCGACCCTTTTGTCGCTACTAACGAAAAAATTTTTGATGCGCTTCAAACTGACAGCCTCTCAAAAGTTTTTCAAGGTATCGGACGTGATAGTCGAGATGCGCTTTCAGGTCTGTCAGTCAATGATTTTAAGCAAAAGTTGACTAACGTTGTACCATCAATTTATCCTGATGACCGTTTTTCAAGTATTCAACTGATAGATGATTTTGTCAAATTTGATAATTTATCAGAAATGCTGGATACCTATTATGCCGACAAGGCGGAGCGAGACCGTGTCAAACAAGTCGCAAGTAGCGTCATCAAAAAAGTTCAAAATGAGCTTAAAAAGAATCGTGACAAACTTAAAAAACAAGAAACAGAGTTGTCAGCAACTGACAAAGCTGAAATTTTTCGTCAAAAGGGCGAACTCCTCAACACCTTCCTCCAGCAAGTGCCAAATGATAAACCGTCAGTAACATTAGAAAATTATTATACTGACAAACCGATTGAAATCGCTTTAGATTTATCCAGAACACCTGCGCAAAATGCTCAGCGCTACTTCCATCGCTATCAAAAATTAAAACAAGCGGTCAAATTCTTGGGCGAACAAATTGAACAAACCAAACAAGCCATCGCTTATCTTGAATCTGTTGAATCAAATCTTTCAAATGCTGATGTTCCCGAAATTGCAGATATTCGTGAAGAACTTATTCAGACTGGATATATCAAGCAAAAATATCGTAACAAGAAACAAAAAATGCTACCACCCGAAAAATATCAGGCACCTGATGGCACAATTATTCTCGTCGGCAAAAATAATCTACAAAATGAACAAGTCACCTTCAAACTCTCAAGACGTGGAGATTTGTGGTTTCATGTCAAAGACATTCCTGGAAGTCACGTACTTATTACAGGAAATCCTACTCCTTCTGATGAAACGATTACATTTGCTGGAGAACTCGCTGCTTATTTCAGCAAAGCACGTCACTCCAACCTTGTTCAAGTCGACGTTTTAGAAGCTAAAAAATTACACAAGCCTACTGGCACAGCGCCTGGATTTGTTACTTATGATCGTGAAAAAACGATTCGCGTCACGCCAGATGAAGAAATCATTAAGGCTAGAAAGATTTCGAGATAGGCTGATTTCTCATATTAGCTCATCTCTAAATGACTTTAGTTGTTTAATCAGACGAACTCTACAACTCTACAACTCTACAACTCGACTACCTTGCACCTGCTTTTTGTTCCTCTTCTTTCGTCTTGATAGTCTTGATAATTTAGAACAAATCGACAACGTAACGCAACAGAGTGACTTTTGAAGTGATTACTTCATCAGTGGGAGAGTCTTTCTCTCCCACTGATGTTAGTAGAACGAAAGCAAAGCTTGCCATTTCGCCTTATCGCTTTTAGCGAGTTGCGACTTCGACTAGGCACGTCCGTGCCGTAGCGAGAATCGACAGCGCAGTGAAACGGAGATAGAGCGAATGGACAGCGGAGCGAAGCGGAGATAGTGCTGCTTATCCCTCCGCCTAAAGAGGTGGGGGAGTTGCCATTCCGACTAGATGCTTCAGCACCGTAGCGAGGATGGACAGCGTAGCCCAAAGGGCGAAGATAGCATGCACTTGCTTGGTTAAAACACTTTTAGAGATTAAACAGCACTAGAAAGAACGATAATGAACGAAATACTAAAATGTCCTGTTTGCGACCAAGTATTAACTCCACACGAAAAAACTTATGAATGTAGCAATCATCACAGTTTCGATTGTGCTAAAGAAGGCTATCTCAACCTTTTACTTAATGCCAAAAAGACGGCAGGTGATTCCAAAGAAATGATGGCTGCCAGACGAAACTTTCTCGCTAAAGGCTACTATGAGAAATTGTCAGACCGTATCAACACTCACTTACAAGCTGTAAGTACTGACAAAAGTCCTGTCATTGATATCGGCTGCGGCGAAGGTTACTACCTCTCACGCTTTCAACGCCAAATAGCTCCTCATGCAGACCAATTCTATGGTCTTGATATTTCAAAGCTTGGTATTCGCATGGCAGCAAAGAAAACTCCTGACATTCATTGGCTTGTGGCCAACTTTGCCAAGCTTCCCTTTACTGACCATTCTGTCAGCACTGTTTTGTCCATGTTCGCCGAATACTCTGTCAAAGAAATCAATCGTGTCCTTACTGACAAAGGCACTGTCATTATTGTCAGAGCTGCAAATGATCATCTCTTAGAATTAAAAAATATTATTTACCCTGAAATTCACGAAAAAGTTAAGGCAGCTAGCATCAAAAACTTTCCAGACTTTCACGTTGAACGTGAAAATTATCACTACAAAACAACGATTAAATCCACTGAAGACTTACTCAGCTTACTTTTAATGACACCTCACTACTGGAAAATCAAACCTGACGGTATTGACAAACTCAAAACATATACAGAATTAGAAATTACTGTCAGCATCGAAATTGACCGTTTGACACGTCAATCTCATTAACTTCGTGAAATTTAACTTAGCAAATGCGTGCTATCTCCGCCCTTTGGGCTACCTGTCCATCCTCGCTACGGTGCTACGTGCTTCGCACGCCGTTCTGCGAACGGTCTACGCAACTTCGTTGCTCCGCTGTCCGTGCTAAAGCAGCAAGAGCAAAAGGCAAAGCATCTAGTCGGAATGGCAACTCCCCCACCTCTATAAAGTGGCGAGATAAGCAGCACTATCTCCGCTTCGCTACGCTGTCCATTTTACCTTATCGCTTTGCCTTTTGCTCTTACTGCTTAGCAGTTAGCTTCGCTGACCATAGGACATTTGTCCGTTAGGGGCAAAAGGCATTGGCTGTAAGGCACTAAAGTGACAAGAATAGAGGCAACACCAAATGGCAATCAAACGGATAGCGTAGTAACGAAGTTGCGTAGACCGTTCATAGAACGGCGTGCGAAGCACGTAGCGAGAATCGACAGCGCAGCGAAACGGAGATAGAGCGAATGGATAACGAAGCGGAGGTGTGACCTCATATCTTTGATATGAGGTTATGCCCTAACATTAGTGGGGAATTCTTTTTCCCCCACCAATGAAGTAATCACTTCAATATAAGTTTTTTCACTAAATTCTGAAAGCGTTATTTTTTTCAAAATGAACAAAAGGCCTTGAAAATTTTTTCTTTCGTGTAAGCGCCTCCTTTCTGCCTGGAAAAACACTTTCATAAATGTTCAAAATTTGCTATAATTAGCTGTAATTATTTTATAGAAGGAGCCACTATGGCCAACGAAAATGTCATTCAAATGATTGATGTGACCAAACGATTTGGTGAATTTGTCGCTAACGACAAAATCAATCTTGAGTTGAAGAAAGGGGAAATTCATGCGTTGCTCGGTGAAAATGGTGCCGGTAAATCAACACTAATGAATATCCTTTCAGGACTCCTTGAACCCACTTCTGGCGAAGTTCACGTCAACGGAAAACTCGAAAATATCGATTCTCCATCTAAAGCAGCCAACCTCGGAATTGGTATGGTTCACCAGCATTTCATGCTAGTTGACGCTTTTACAGTCGCGGAAAATATCATTCTCGGTAATGAAATCACAAAAGGACTAAATCTCGACCTCAAAACAGCGAAAAAGAAAATCCTTGAACTTTCTAATCGCTATGGTCTCACCGTAGAACCTGACGCCCTTGTGCGAGATATCTCTGTCGGACAACAGCAACGTGTTGAGATACTAAAAACACTCTATCGTGGAGCAGATATTTTAATCTTTGATGAACCAACAGCCGTTCTGACTCCTGCCGAAATTACTGAATTAATGCAGATATTAAAAAATCTCATTAAAGAAGGTAAATCTATCATCCTCATCACACACAAACTTGATGAAATTCGTGCAGTTGCTGACCGTATTACCGTTATCCGCCGTGGTAAGTCTATTGAAACCGTTGAGCTTGGAGACAAAACAAACCAAGAACTCGCGGAAATGATGGTTGGACACGCCGTTTCTTTCGTTACAGAAAAAGGCCCCGCACATCCTACTGATGTCGTTCTCCAAGTAGAGAATCTACAAGTCAGAGAAAATCGTGGTTCTCTTGCAGTTAAAGGACTTTCACTTGACGTTCATGCAGGTGAAATCGTTGGACTCGCAGGGATTGATGGAAATGGTCAAACTGAGCTGATCAAAGCGATTACTGGATTGATGAAAGTTGATTCAGGTACAGTAAAATTACACGGTAAAGACATTACAAATCAACGCCCTCGTAAAATTACCGAACAATCTGTCGGGCATGTTCCAGAAGACCGCCATCGTGATGGCTTAGTTCTCCAAATGACCGTCGCTGAAAACATTGCTCTTCAAACCTACTACAAAGCTCCAATGAGCAAATATGGATTCCTTGACTACAACAAAATCAATAGCTACGCTCGCGATTTAATGCATGAATTTGATGTTCGTGGTGCTGGGGAATGGGTTCCAGCTGGTTCTCTCTCTGGTGGTAATCAACAAAAAGCAATCATCGCACGCGAAGTTGACCGTAACCCAGACCTCCTCATTGTTTCACAGCCTACACGTGGACTTGATGTCGGGGCAATTGAATACATCCACAAACGTTTAATTCAAGCACGAGATGAAGGTAAAGCTGTACTAGTTGTTTCTTTCGAACTTGATGAAATTCTCAATGTCTCTGACCGAATCGCTGTTATCCATGATGGTCATATTCAGGGTATCGTTTCTCCTGAAACAACCACAAAACAAGAACTCGGTATTTTGATGGTCGGAGGTAATATCAATGAATAGTAAAACGAAAAAAATTCTCGTACCAATCATCGCCGTTCTTGCTGGCTTTGTACTAGGTGCGATTATCATGCTCATTTTCGGGTACAACCCGCTTTGGGGCTATGAAGACCTCTTCATCTCCGCATTAGGTAGTGCTCGCTCAATTGGCGAAACACTACAAACTACTGGTCCGCTTATCCTAACTGCCCTTTCCTTTGCAGTAGCAATGAAAGCAGGTCTATTCAATATTGGGATGTCTGGTCAAGCACTGGCAGGTTGGATTACTTCTATGTGGTTTGCACTCAGTTTTCCAGATATCCCTCGTGTACTTATGATTCCACTTGTTGTGATTATTGGGATGATTTTCGGAGCTTTGATGGGCTTCATTCCTGGGATACTTCGAGCATTACTTGGAACCTCGGAAGTCATTACCACCATCATGCTCAACTATATTATTTTATTCTTCTCGACCTACATGATTCATGATATGTTCCAAAAGAATATTTTGATGGATAATACAACAGACCAAACAAAACTTATCAGTGCAAACGCTTCTTTCAGAACAGGTTGGATGTCTTCTCTTACAGATAATTCCACACTAAATATTGGGTTAATTATTGCTTTAATCGCCTTGGTAATTATGGCTATCGTATTTTCAAAAACAACGCTTGGCTTTGAAATCAAAGCCGTAGGATTAAATCCAGATGCTTCTGAATATGCAGGGATTTCTGCAAAACGTACAATCATTATGTCAATGCTTGTTGCAGGTGCTCTTGCAGGTCTTGGTGGTGTCGTTTATGGCTTTGGTTATATGCAAAACTTTGTTTCACAATCTGCTTCTCTTGACATTGGATTTAACGGCATGGCAGTAGCCTTATTAGGAGGCAATAGTCCAGTCGGCATCCTCTTTGCTGGTCTACTCTTCTCTATCCTTCAGACAGGCGCTCCTGGTATGATGAACGATGCTATCCCACCACAAATCGTACAGGTCGTTACAGCTTCAATCATCTTCTTTATTGCAGTGAAATTCATCATTGAAGTAATGCTGCCAAAAGCAAAAGAAATAAAAGCTGCTGAAAATGCTAAGAAGAAAGGAGAAAAGGCCTAATGAATCTCGTTAACACTTTGCAAATTATCGTTGCAAATATGCTTATTTACTCAACACCTCTAATCTTCACAAGTATTGGTGGTGTATTCTCAGAACGAGGCGGTATCGTAAACGTTGGTCTTGAAGGAATCATGACTATGGGAGCTTTCAGCTCTGTTGTATTTAACCTGACAACAGCAAGTATCTTTGGAAGCATGACTCCTTGGATTTCCATCCTATTTGGTGCTTTAGTTGGGGCAGTGTTCGCTTCGCTCCATGCAGTTGCAACAGTTAATTTCCGCGCAGACCACATTGTATCTGGTACTGTACTCAACTTGATGGCACCAGCACTTGGCGTTTTTCTCCTCCAAGTTCTCTACAACCAAGGTCAAATCAACATCAACGAACAAATTGGTTATTGGGATTTTCCACTTCTCTCAAAAATTCCTGTAATTGGTCAAATATTCTTTAGCCAAACTTCGCTACCTGGCTTTCTCGCAATTGTTGTTGCATTTATTGCTTGGTATGTTCTCTTTAAAACTCGCTTTGGCCTACGTCTTCGGTCTGTTGGCGAAAACCCTCAAGCAGCAGATACACTTGGTATCAACGTTTATGCTTATCGTTGGGCAGGTGTTCTTCTCTCTGGTGTACTTGGTGGTATCGGTGGTGCAATCTACGCCCAAGCGATTTCTGGTAACTTCGCCGTGTCAACCATCGTTGGTCAAGGGTTTATCTCACTCGCAGCAATGATTTTTGGTAAATGGAATCCAATCGGAGCTATGCTCGCTTCACTCCTCTTTGGACTTTCTACTTCACTTGCTGTTGTTGGTGGCCAAATTCCAGGAATTAAAGAAATTCCATCTGCTTTCTTGCAAATGGCTCCTTACGTCTTTACGATTATCGTCCTTGCACTCTTCTTAGGAAAAGCAGTTGCTCCAAAAGCAGACGGTGTCAACTACATCAAATCTAAATAGCAAAAAAAGTCAGTTTAACAGCTGACTTTTTTCTATACATTTATTTATCTAGCATTCTTTGACTAAATGTTGATATATCTGAAAATCCCGCATTCTGAATCAAATGTTGAGCTTCTGCAATCCTATCAAAAGTTCTATTAGCTTTATGATTATCTGTACCCAAAGTTACAATTTTACCACCTGTCTTCGCATACTCCGTAAGCAAATATTGATAAAATATTTTTGCTTTTGGAAACTGGAATAAACGAGTATTTACTTCAATCCCCTTACCCCTTTCAACTAATTTTTTGATAATCTGATGAATAATCACCTCAAACTTATCATAATCAATCAGTTTATCTCGATACGGTCCGTAACGCGCTACATAATCCAAATGCCCTAAACTATCAAAGCATGTAAATGTGTCAATGCACTCTAATAAATGTTCAAAATACTCTCTATGTGCAGTTATTTTGGATTTGTTCTTATAATAACTTGTATCTTCATAAACTTCAACATCATCAATTTCATGAATTGAACCAATAATAAAGTCAAAATCATGTTCCTTGACAAATAAATCTATTTCTTCTTTAAATCGGCTGTCTAAGCCTATTTCCAGTCCTTTTTTTATTTTGATTTTTCCTTTAAATTCTTTTTGGAGACTTTGTATCTCATCAAAATAAGAAGAAACATCCAAATCAAAACTTAGACCTGGGAAATGAAATTCATGATGTTCAGTAAAACATATCTCCTCTAGTCCGTATTTTATCGCCTCTAAAACTTGATTTCTTGGGTTTTCTTCACTATCTGCAGAGAAGTAAGAATGGAGATGATAGTCAACTTTTCGCATCAATAACTTCCTTTCTGATGAAATATTTTTTTGTTTTGCTCTTTTTGATGACGTACTTTTAGTTTATCCTCTACATCAGAAAAAGTAACTTCTCTCTGATTCATCAATACAAAAAGATGGTAGAGTAAGTCACAGATTTCTCCAACTAATTCTGCTTTATCTGGATTTTTACTGGCGATAATGACTTCACTTGCTTCCTCACCAACTTTTTTTAACACTTTATCTATTCCTTGTTCAAGAAGATAATTGGTATATGACTGCTCAATTGGACTTGATTTACGTTCTTCAATCAAACGTTCAAGTTCTAAAAAAATATTTCTATCATCAAAAGCTTTAACTTCATTGAAAAAGCAAGAATAATTTCCTGTATGACAAGCTGCTCCAACTTGCTCAACATAGACTAACAACGCATCTTCATCACAATCAAGCATTATCCCTTTAATTTTTTGGATATGTCCAGATTCTTCACCTTTATGCCAAAGCTTCTGTCGTGAACGTGAATAAAACCATGTTTCTCCCGTATCAAGCATTTTTTCATAGGCTTCTTCATTTGTATAAGCGAGCATCAAAATTTGCTTACTTTGATAATCTTGGACAATTACTGGTATCAAACTTTGTTTTTTAAAGTCTGGTTTCATTTTCTTTTTTTCTCCTATTATTTCAAGTTCTCATGCTCAAACGGCGAGCTGGAACGTTATTTTTGATTAAAGTTTCTTTTACCTCATCAATAGTTATTTCTTTATAATGAAATAAACTAGCTACAAGCGCCGCGTCTGAGCGAGTTTCTTTGAAAACATTGACAATATCTTCGACACCTCCACAACCTCCACTTGCAATCACAGGGATATTTACTGATTCGCAAACTTTATTGAGCATATTAATATCATAACCTGATTTAGTCCCATCTTTATCCATAGATGTCAATAATATCTCACCCGCTCCAAGCTGTTCACACTGTTTAACCCACTGGACAAGGTCTAATCCTGTATTTTCTCGTCCACCCTTGATATAAACGTCGTAAGAACCTGTAGAGTTTATTTTGGCATCAATAGCAACCACAACACATTGATTGCCGAATTTTTCTGCTGCTTGCGCAATAAGTTGTGGATTTTTAACTGCTGCAGAATTAATAGATACTTTATCTGCTCCTTTCGCTAATATTTTCTGAAAATCATCAATCGTATGGATTCCACCACCTACTGTGAGTGGAATTGATAAAACACGCGCCGCACGTAAAATAATATCTCCAATAATTTCACGATTTTCATAAGTCGCTGTGATATCAAGAAAAACAATCTCGTCTGCACACTGTTTTTCATATTCTTTGGCAAATTCTACAGGTTCACCCAGTTCTTTTAAGCCAATAAAATTTGTTCCTTTTACTACTTTACCGTCTTTAATATCTAAACAAGGAATAATACGTTTACTCAACATTTCTCAGTACCTCCGCAAGATTTATCTTTCCTTCGTAGTAGGCTTTACCAATGATAATCGCATAATAATCCTTTTGCCTGGCTTGTATAATATCTTCTCTATCTTTCACGCCACCCGAAACTACAAATTTAAGGCTCGTTTTTTGAGCTATTTCTTCATATAATGAAAAATTAGGTCCTGCCAATGTCCCATCTCTAGAAATATCTGTAATTACAACATAGCCAACACCCATTTTTTCTAGTTTTTTTAGAAATATGAGATAAGGAACATCGCTTGTCTTTAACCAGCCACTTGTTGATACGTATCCCTCTTTTATATCTACACCCACCACTATTTTCTCTGCTCCATAGTTTTTTAAAGCTGTTTTGAGAAAATCAGGATGTTCTAACGCTGCAGTTCCCAAAATAACACGATTTATTCCTAGTTTTTCTAGATAGAGAGCGAGAACTTCAGGAGTTCTTATCCCCCCTCCAACTTGAAGTTGAAGTTGAGTTGTTGCTTTTATTTTTTGGATTATTTCTATGTTAGTCGTTTTACCTTCTTTTGCACCGTCAAGATCTACAATATGGAGATATTTTGCTCCCATTTTCTCAAAATTCTGAGCAATTTGTTCAGGAAATTCACTGTAGGTCGTTTGATTTGAATAATCGCCATGATAAAGGCGAACCACCTTTCCGTCTTTTAAATCAATCGCTGGAATTATTAACATAGTATCATCTCCTTAAAAGCTTTAAGTATTAGTTGACCTATTTGAGCTGATTTTTCAGGATGAAATTGGCAGCCCATCACATTACCAGAAGCTACGATAGCTGGGATTTTGACATCGCCATATTCTGTGTAAGCAATAAGTTCGTCTTTTGGACATTTCACTGCGTAGCTATGCACAAAATAAGTTTCATCATTTTCTTTCAAATATCTAAGTAGTGGATGATTTTGTGTAAAATGAAGTTGATTCCAGCCCATGTGTGGGAGTTTCTGTGTCGTTTGTATCAAGTTGACACTTCCTTTCAATAAGCCAATCCCATTTGTTTTTTCTTTTTCTGTACCTTTTTCAAAAAGTATTTGCATTCCAAGACAAATTCCTAAGATTGGAACTCCTGCTGCTGCACGTGTTTTTATTAATTCAACTAGATTGTACTGCGTAAGCTGTTTCATTGCTGTTGGGAAAGCTCCTACTCCTGGTAAAATCAGAGCTTGGGCTTTATTAATTTGTTCGGAATCTCTTGAAATAATACACTCCATTCCTAGTCGCTCTATTGCTCCTTGGACACTTTGAAGATTCCCCACATTGTAGTCAATAATAACAATCATTTTCCGCCTATTATCTTTCTTATGGATACTGAGTTTATAAAATACCTTTTGAAGATGGAATTTCATCTATTTTTTTACTGTCTATAGCAACTGCTTGTTTAAGTGCACGTGCGGTAGCCTTAAATATTGCCTCGATAATATGATGTGTATTTTTTCCGTAATGTTCATTGATATGTAGAGTAATTCCTGCATTAAAGGATAAAGCTCGGAAAAATTCTTCTGTCATCTCAGTATCATAATCACCAAGTTTGTTATTAGCTGATAAATCAGCATTAAAGACGAGATAAGGCCGACCACTAATATCGAGGTCACAAGTAATAAGTGATTCATCCATTGGTATCGTGAAGCTCCCATAACGTTGAATCCCTCGTTTATCATCTAATGCTTGGTTGATACACTTCCCAAGAACAATCGCAACATCCTCAATCAGGTGGTGAGCATCCATTCCTAGATTTTCATTATCGCCGTGAGCTTTTAGGGTTAGGTCAAAATCTCCGTGATAAGCTAAAAGTGTGAGCATATGGTCAAAAAATCCAACTCCTGTAGTTATGTTACTTTGTCCTGTTCCATCAAGGTCAATGGTGATTGTAATTTGAGTTTCTTTTGTATTACGCGTAATTTGTGCTGCTCGCATTTTTTCTCCTTTGGGGTTTAGATATGGGATTTTACACGAGTTCATCTTTCGTTTTTCTAAGAAAAATGATTAGACGAACTCTTGCGATGATTGGTAAAATAGCCATAGGCTCAACACGGTGTGTCAAGCGTAAATTTTAGTATAATTTACTCTTTGTCAAATCTTACTGTTATGGAATTCGCATGAGCACTCAGACCTTCTGATTTTGCGAACTTTTCTACATCCTCTTTAAACTTTGCTAGACTTTCCCGTGGATAGTAGCTGTATGAACTGTATTTTACAAAATCATATACTCCCAACGCAGAATAAAATTTTGCTGTACCTCCTGTTGGAAGGACGTGATTGGTACCACTCATGTAATCACCTAATGGTTCTGGAGTATGCTCTCCAAGAAATATACTACCAGCGTTTTTTATCAAAGGAAGTTTATTGAGCGGTTCTAAAGTTAGAACCTCTAGATGCTCTGGCGCGAGTTGATTGGAAACCTCAAAAGCTTCCTCAATCGTCCGAATAAGAATTGCTCCACCATAATTTTTGAGCGAACTTTCGATAATTTCACGTCGTTCAAGTTGTTGAATCTGTCGTTCAAGTTCCTGATTGACTGCTGCTATAAGTGGTGCTGAAGTGGTGACGAGTATCGCTGAAGCAAGTTTGTCATGCTCTGCTTGTGCCATCAGGTCTGCTGCAACATATTTAGGATTAGCATTTTCATCTGCAATAATAAGCACTTCGGATGGGCCTGCAATCATATCAATATCAACGCTACCGTAGCAAAGTTTTTTTGCAGTCGCAACGAAGATGTTTCCTGGTCCTACAATCTTGTCAACTTTTGGTATAGAGTTTGTGCCGTAGGCAAGGGCTGCAATCCCTTGAGCACCACCTACTTTATAAATTCTGTCTACTCCTACAACTTTGGCTGCTGCAAGAATCACAGGGCTGACCTTACCTCCTGCTTTGGTTGGAGTAATGATTACAAGCTCTTTAACCCCAGCAAGTTTGGCTGGCACAGCATTCATCATGACAGTAGAGGGATAAGCCGCTGTTCCTCCTGGAACGTAGAGCGCCACCCGCTCAAGTGGACGAACGATTTGCCCCATGATGATTCCTTCATCTTTATAGATAGACCATGAGTTGCTTAACTGATGTTTGTGGAATTCCTCAATTTGAGTTTTTGTACGTTCTAAAATACGGATATAATCTTCGTCTATTTGCGAAAGTCCTTCTTCAAATTCTTCTGATGTGACCATCAGATTTTTCGTTGTGAGTGTTGCTCCATCAAATTGTTTCGCATAATTAAAGAGTGCTTCATCTCCTTTTGTTTTAATATTTTCAATAATTTTTTCAACAATGTCGGTGATTTCTTTAGAAACTTGGGATTTTCTTCCTTGAAATTTCGTAGTTAAATCTGTTAGATTTTCTGTGTTTTCTATGATTTCTAAGAGCGTCATTTTATTTTTCCTACTTTCTCAAATTTCGTTACCATTTGTAAAATGTTTTGCTGTTTAAATTTAAAGCTGGCTTTGTTTACAATCATTCGTGTCGAGATATCACTGATTTTTTCAATAATTTCAAGACCGTTTGCCGCCAAAGTATTTCCTGTTTCCACGATATCAATGATGGCATCTGATACTCCTACGACAGGTCCTAATTCAACAGAGCCTTCTAGTTTGATGATTTCAACATCTTCTTTTTGGTTGGAAAAGTATGCTTTTGCTACTTTGGGATATTTGGAGGCAATCCTTTTTCGGCGGTGGAATGCTTTGTTTTTAAAATCTGGGTAGGCAGCTAATGCAAAGTAACATTGACCAACTCGCAAATCGAACAACTCATAGTAATCATCAAAATCACTCTCCTGCAAGGTGTCTTTACCAACAAAGCCAATGTCAACAACACCATGTTCAAGAAAGGTGACAACGTCATTTGCCTTGCCAAAAATAAACTGTAAATCATCTGTTGTGGTCACTTCCAAACTTCGTCCCATATTGATGATTGGTCTTGTATCATAGCCTGATTTTTGAAGTAAAAGGATAAGTTGTTCTTGAATACGGCCTTTTGTAACGGCGATTTTAAGCATTTGTTTCCTCCTCTATTGCTTTTAGGATATTGTCCATATGACAACAAAAACCAATAGCAGTGGTTTTGAGTTCAAACCTTGATAAAAGTTCGTCATAGCGTCCACCTGAGATAATGGGTTGACTGACAACATCGCTGTAAGCTGTCAGCATCAATCCCGTGTAATAACTCATGGCTGGAACCATTGCCAAATCAATGACAATCTGATGGTTGCCAGAAAATTGCTGACAGAGTTGAGTAAGTGTACTGACAGCTTCAATCAGTATTTCATCTTGGGTAGCTGTAACTAATCTCAGTAATGACAGCGGGTCTGTCAGCACTAACAACTCTGTCAGTAAATTTTTGAATACTGACGGAAATTGATGACTACTTACAAATTGCTCAATACCACTGATATTTCTTTTTTTGAGATGCTCTGTCAGTTCTTTTGATTTTTCTTGCCCAACTAATTCGCAAAGACGTTTGTAAAATTTTGCTGAGCCAATTTCAAGAAGGGAGTGTTTGAGAGGGATTTGTTCTAGTGCCGCAAGACTCAATGTAATAATTTCCTTATCTGCAAGTTGTTCTTGCGCTCCCAATAATTCAATGCCAATCTGATAAGACTCTGTGCGGCGACCTTTGTGTCGTTTTTCTTTTCTAAAAACCTTGCCAAAATAGACATAGCGCTCAATTTCTGAATTTCTTGTATAGGCGTAAGTTCGCGCTAAGGGGATGGTGAAATCGTAACGCAAAGCGATCGGTTTTCCTTCGTGATTAATCATCTGAAAAAGCTTCTCTGGTTTAAAATCTGAACCAAGCTGGGTGTAAAGTTCAACGTATTCAAAGTTAGGTGGCATTACTTCTTGATAGTTCTCGTTGATAAAAATCTCACGCAAGTTTTTTTCGATTTTTCTCAGATTAGCAACTTGTATAAGCGACATTTCTGCCGATTCTTCTGGAAGCAGATAGTGATAGTTGTTCATTTATAACTCCTTATAGTTAGAGTGTTTTGAAAGCTTTTGATTTATTTTATTTGAATGCTGTTGAAGTCCCTCAATGAAATGTACAAAATAAAAATATAAATTTTTTATTAGAACACCTTTATTTTTTTCTTTCTTCAAGATATTGTTTTAAAAAGTGTGCAACTCTTTTCATTTGGTCATCAGTGCCGATTGTGATGCGCAACCAATCGTTAAGACGCGGTTTTTGCCAATGTCGCACAATAATTTTTTCATCATAAAGTGCATTAAATAACTCTTTTCCCGAAATTTTAGGATGTTTAACAAATACAAAATTGGCTTTAGAGTCTGTCAGTTCAAAACCAAGCGTTGTCAGTGATGATTTGAACCATTCCCGCGTAGAAATAATTTTTTGAACAGTATAATCAAAATATTTCTGGTCTAAAACACTAGCAATCCCGATTTCTTGTGCCAAACTATCCACAGGATACGAATTAAACGAATTTTTCACATCATATAGTTTACTAATCGCAAACTCATTGCCCAAAGCTACGCCTAAACGAATACCAGCAAGAGCCCGTGATTTTGAAAAAGTTCGTGTAATCAATAAATTTTCATACTTATCCAAAAGAGAAATCGCCGATTGTCCACCAAAATCAACGTACGCCTCATCAATTAAAACAAGAGAATCTGGATTTTTGTGCAAAATATACTCAATTTCGCGTAGATTTATCGCCAAACCAGTCGGAGCATTAGGATTAGCAAAGACAATTCCACCATTTGGCTGACAATAATCTGCAACAACTAAACGAAAATCCTCAGCAAGAGCTACATTTTTATACTCAATATCGTACAAATCACAGTAAACAGGATAAAAGGAATAACTAATATCCGGCATTAACAATGGCTTATCACTATTAAAAAAAGTCAAAAACGAAAGAGCAAGCACCTCGTCAGAACCATTGCCAATGAATATTTGTTGCTCAGATAACCTGTAATATTGAGCCAATTCTGCACGAAGCCGATCGACATCAGCTTGCGGATAAAGTCGCAAATGTTTACTGTCAAACTGACGAAGCTGCTTCGTCACTAATGGACTAGGAGGATAGGGGTTCTCATTCGTATTAAGCTTTATCATATCCATAAAATCAGGTTGCTCACCCGCAACATAAGGGTGAACTTTGCGTAGATTATCTTTCCAAGACATAAAAATTCCTTTCATAAGTTCCTTTTTTCTGTCAGTATGCTGACAGAAATTGATATAAAAAAACCGCCTAAAAGCGCGAGGCTTAAAGGACGGCATATCAATCGTGGTTCCACCTTTTTTCGTACTCTTTTCACAAAAAGTACCTCAGTAAGTATAAACTCAAGCTATAACGAGACAAACGTCTTCTGTCAGTACTGACAGAAAAAAGATTGCGATGAGTGTGGTTCATTTGTCATAACAGACCTCTTTCTCAACAACGAGGCTCTCTTTTCTGCTACAAACAAATTACTCTTTCATCTCTATTTTTAAATTATTTTAAATTATCTGAATTTTAGCACAAACATTATTTTATGTCAAGAATAAATTTATTCTTTTTTTAGTTTATATGACCCAGTGATAAAATAAAAAGGAATAGCAACAACCAACGCTCCAAGCCCCCAAAGCAATTGTTCGACTTCAACCTGCGTGAGTAACCAGACACTGACTAAAATAGCCACGCTAGGAATAACCCAACCAAACGGCAATCTAAAGGACTGTTTAACCTCTTTCTTAGTTTTTGCAAAGACTAAAACAGCGAGACAAGTCGGGATATATTGAGCAAAGCGCGAAATTGCTGAAATAAGAGCAAGCTGAGAAAAGGTACCTGACCACGCGATTACGAGAACAACAATACCAGAAATAACAATAGAAATATAAGGTGCATTAAATCTATTTCTTCTCGCAACCACCTTAGGTAGCATTTTATTTTCGGCTAAAGCAACACCTGAACGCGGAGTCAAATACGTTGAGGCAATAAGTAATCCCCCTGTTGAAAGCAATGTTCCAGCTGCAATTAAATCCCTACCAAAAGCTCCAGCAACTTTTTCAAAAGCATCTTGAATAGGCACTGAACTTGCTGATAACGAATGACTTCCCAGAATACCAATTGCCACTACCTGTATTAAAACATAGAATACCGCGACAGCAAGTGTTGTCAATATGAGAGCACGAGGCAAATTTTTCTTTGGATTTTCCATATCACCAGCTGCGACAACTAGCCCCTCAAAGCCTGTAAAAGCATAAAATAGAGTAACCGTAGCTTTCCCGAATGAGCCAGCAACATAATGCCCTTCAGGAAAAAGTGGCGTAAAATGTGTGCCATGAATAAAGAAAATACCAATTGCCACAAACAAAATAAGTGGGATAAGTTTTGATATCGTAACCGTGTTAATAATCACCTTAGAAAGCCTAACTCCAGCAATATTAATAATAGCAAGAATAACAACAACTGAAGTAACTGCAAGCATTTTCCCAGCTTCTGTAGCAAAATAAGGAAAAATAGAAGAAAGAGCTGTTGTAAAGGCAACTGCCATCGTAGCCTCAGCAATAATACGAATTGCCCAAGTTACAAAGCCGACTTCAAATCCAACAAAGCCACCAAAAGCTTCCTTAGCGTATAAATAAGGTCCACCATCTGTATCAAAATAATTTGCTGCCTGCGCAAAGCAAAGCGCAATACTAATCACAAGAAGGGCATCAAAAACAAGAACAAAAATTGATGCCACACCGATTAATTGTGTTCCTGCACTCGGAAGTAAAAATATTCCTGAACCTACAATACCAGTGATTCCAAGCAATATCATACTCCAAAATCCCATTGGCTTTACTACTTTTTTATCCATTTTTTTACCTGAATTCTTAAATTAATGATTTAATATTATTTCACATAAACAATTTTCTTACACCTGATACACTCATCAAAGTATAGAACAGCTAATCTAGCCAAACAACCCAAGTCATTTTTAGATTAACTGTTATTAGTTTCACTTTGAAGTGATTACTTCATCAGTGGGAGATTCTTTCTCTCCCACTGATGTTAGTAGAACGAAAGCAAAGCTTGCCATTTCGCCTTATCGCTTTAGCGATTTAGAGCGAATGGACAGCGTAGCGAAGCGGAGATAGTGCTGCTTATCCCTGTGGGGGATTTAGTAGACACTTGCTTGGTTAAAATCTCGCAGAACTTTCATACTACAACTGTCCCTTCGTTCTATCTCAGCAAAATTTATCGCTACGCTATCCACGCCATCTCCTTATCACATGCTTCTAACTTATCTTCAAATTGTAGATACACACGGTGCAATCTATTTAAACTCTAAAGCCAACAATAGAACTTTAAAACTGGTAAGAATAGTAATGATTACAATTGATGTATCATAATACCCAGTTACTTCATGCAATCAGATTACAATCTAAATTCCTTGTTCCTGCTTATTCTAGTTTATTTTTGATTTCTCACAACGCTCTATAAAATGCTCAAAAATCTCTAGTTGCAACTTATCTGAACGCCACATATTCTCTGGATGCCACTGAACCGCTAAAATCTCTTCTTCCTTTGACTCAATCGCCTCAACAACTCCATCATAAGCTGTTGCAGTCACGTTAAAACCTTTCGCTAAATCTTTAACAGCTTGATGATGACGCGAGTTAACATAAGCCTCAGCCCTAAATATTTCATACAAATAACTTAACTCACTAATTTTTACATGATGTGTTGGGAAACCACCTGGTGCAGATTGACTGTGTTTGAGATTGCTCCTCGGATTTTGTGCGACCAAATCTTGATAGAGTGTCCCTCCAAATGCCACATTAATAAGTTGTAAACCACGACAAATTCCAAATATTGGTTTATTTGCTTCCCTTGCAGCTTTCACTAGAGAAATTTCGTAACAATCACGTTGATAGGCTGTGCGACCTATTTCACGAATTGGCTCCTCACCAAAAAAAGTTGGATCAATATCTGGACCGCCTGGAATAATCACCCCATCAAATAATCTCACAGCTTCCCTGGCGAACTCATCAGCAAGACTCACGTTATCAGGAAACGGTAATATAATTGGAATACCTCCTGCTTCAATAATCGCTTCTTTCAAGTCTCTTGGAGCAAAATCAGCGGAATTTTGATTGATAACTCTAGAAGGCTCGACCATACTATCCGCTGTTATAGCAATAATTATTTTCATTATATTTTTCCCCACTAAAAATTTAACTTAACAAAAGCCTGATATATTTATTTTCAGTCAATCATCCAGTTTCTTTACTCTGAAATCACTACTATAAAGTATATATCAAAGCATTCATAATTATATTCCTTTTTATATACAATTGCAATAATTTATCAATGATATTAATCAGAATATATTTTTGTAAATAAAAAAAGTTCATGGCAGAAAATAATTCCGCCACAAACTCTTATAAAGTTAATAGTTATCAAAAATTAGTTTTTTATTGCTGAAGCAAACTCTTCTTTTTGGAAAGCTTCTTCAATAATTGATTTTAATTGTGTACCAGAAGCTTGCATTTTTTGCATTTCAGCATCATTCAATGGAATATGGATTGGATTAACAACTCCTTCAGCTCCGACAACTGCTGGCTGACCCAAGTAGCAATCGCTAATACCATATTGACCATCTTGGAAAACAGACACTGGAAGAACAGCATGTTCATCATCAAGAATTGCTTTAGTAATACGAGCAAGAGCCACTGCTACACCATAGAAAGTTGCACCTTTCTTAGCAATAATTGAATAAGCAGCATCACGAACAGATTCAAACAATTCAACAATTTCTTCTTCATTGAGATATTTGTTTTCTTGGAACCATTGTTCCAATTTAACACCTGCAACATTCGCGTGCGACCAAACAGCAAATTCTGAATCTCCGTGTTCACCCATGATATAAGCATGAATTGAACGAGCATCAACACCAACTTTTTCTCCCAAAGCTTGACGGAAACGAGCAGTATCAAGTGAAGTTCCTGAACCTACAACGCGGTTTTTAGGGAAACCAGAGAATTTCCATGTTGCATAAGTCAAAATATCTACTGGATTAGCAGCAACGAGAAAAATTCCTTTAAATCCTGATTCAACAATTTTAGTAACAACATCTTTAGTAATACGGAGATTTTTTTCAACTAAATCAAGACGAGTTTCACCTGGTTTTTGTGGTGCTCCAGAAGTCAAGACAACAAGGTCAGCATCATGAGCATCAGAGTAATCTGCAGAATAGATTTTTTTAGGCGAAGTAAATGCCAATGCATGAGAAAGATCCTCTGCATCTCCTTGGGTTTTTTCTTTAAAAATATCAACGATTCCCAATTCTTGGGCAATTCCTTGGTTTACGAGCGCAAAAGCGTATGATGAACCTACTGCACCATCACCAACGAGGATTACTTTTTTACGTTGTTTTTCAGCCATGATTTCTTTGATTCCTTTCAAATTACGAATGAGTTTATGTTTTTAATTTAGTGAATATCTACTCTTATTTAGCGTTGCTTAAAGAACAGATTGAGTTATTTTTGTCAAAAACATTTGACATAGTATCAGGAAATAAAGTCTGCCAATATTGACAGACTCATTTGTCATATTCTTTTTTCTTTAGGTTTATTTAACTGTACGAATACGCATTGTATTTGTGCGTCCTGAACCAACTGGTACACCAGCAACGATGATAATATTATCACCAGATTCAACTAAACCAGAAGCCAAAGCTGCTTTTTCAGCTACTTCAAACATATCATCAGTTGAAGCAGGTTTTTCAGTCAACAATGGAATAACTCCCCAGTTAATCATCAAGCCACGTTCAACTTTTTCGTCAAATGTAACAGCCAAAATATCAGCATCTGGACGATGTTTAGAAATCAAACGTGCAGTGTTACCTGACTCAGTCAAAGCAACAATCAACTTGATATCCATTGCTTCAGCAGCATTCTTAACTGATGATGCAACAACTTCTGTTACAGTTGCTTTATCATATTTTTCTGGATGAAGACGACCATATTCTTTCAACATTGTTTGAGCATTTTTGTTAACAGTAGCCATTGTACGAACTGATTCGCGTGGGTATTTACCATTAGCAGACTCACCTGAAAGCATTGTAGCATCAGTGCCATCAATAACTGCGTTGAACACGTCAGAAATTTCTGAACGAGTTGCACGTGGTTTTTCAGTCATTGATTCAAGCATATTTGTTGCGGTAACAACCATCTTACCAGCTTTATTAACTTTACGAATAATCAATTTTTGGTAAACTGGTACCATTTCAAAAGGTACTTCAATCCCCATGTCCCCACGAGCAATCATGATACCATCTGCTGCTTCAATGATTTCATCAAGGTTATCAATCCCTTGTTGGTTTTCGATTTTCGCAAGAAGTTGAACATGTGCATTACCAGTTTCTTCACAAATTGCACGTACTTCATTAACATCTTTAGCAGAACGTACAAATGAGATAGCAATAAAGTTCAAGCCTTGTTCAAGACCAAAACGGATGTCCGCATTATCACGCTCAGCAAGTGCTGGGAAAGGGATTTTGGTGTTAGGGATGTTGACACCTTTTTGTTTGCCCACATAGCCATCGTTTTGAGCTTCAACAACAAATTCACGAGTTGCAGCGTCTTTTTCAAGAACAGTTAAGCCCAATTTACCATCATCAATCAAGATAGTTTGACCGATTTCAACATCGTCAAAAATATCAAGTCCACCAGCGACATTCAAAGCAATTTTTTCAACAGTTGAAGTCAAACCTTGCTTAGTTGCCACGCGGAATTTATCGCCTGTAAGGAATTTATATTCGTCTGCGCCATCTTCATAGACTTCAGTACGCATTTCAGGACCTTTAGTGTCAAGCAAGAAACCAACTTTACGTCCAGCGATTTCTTCAGCACGACGTACAGTTGCCATACGTGCGCCTTGTTCTGGGTGATCACCGTGTGAGAAGTTGAAACGGAAAACGTCAGCACCTTCCTGAATTAGAGATGCAATTGTTTTTGCTGAAGTTTCAACATCAAGTTCTTCTCCCCAATAACCTTTTTCACCAAATTTTTTACCACCGCGAGTTTCAACGGCAGGGCCAAGAGTTGAGACGATTTTTACACGTTTATTCATTATGTGTTTTCTCCTATAAAAGATTTTATTATCTGTCTCTAGCTGTGCGTACTTCAACACTTAACTAGAAACTAGAATGCAGTAACTTAATTAAGGTTGAGATTGTTCAGGTCTGAATTCAGACGGTAGAGTTCAAGACCAGCTTTGTGTGGGTTATTCACTTTGATACCACCGTCTTCAGTCAAGCTGAATAAGGCATGTTCTTCAGCGCTACCTAAGATTGGGCTTTCCACAAGTTCTTCATTATGAATACCAACGGCTACACCTCCGATACCATCACGGAGTAATTCAACGGCACGAGCTCCCATACGTGATGCAAGAACGCGGTCACGCGCTGTTGGAGAACCACCACGTTGGATGTGTCCAAGAACAGATACACGCAAGTCCCCTTTATAGCCAGCTTCTTTGAGTTTTGAGGCAAATTCTTCACCTGACATTACGCCTTCAGCGAGAACGATGATGTGGTGATTTTTACCTTTTTCATAGCCTTTGTTGATATTATTAACAACGTTTTCAAATTTGAAACTCTTTTCTGGAATGCAGATATCATCTGCTCCAGCCGCAATACCTGACCAAAGAGCGATATCTCCAGCATTACGTCCCATTACTTCAACAACAAATGTGCGGTTGTGTGATGATGATGTATCGCGAATTTTGTCAAGAGCATCAACAACCGTTGAAACAGCAGTGTCAAAACCAATCGTGAAGTCAGTTCCCACGATGTCATTGTCAATAGTACCTGGAAGACCGACTGCTGGGAAACCATGTTCAGTTAGGCGCATTGCACCATGGTAAGAACCATCACCACCGATAACTACTACACCTTCAATGCCGTGTTTTTTAAGTTGCTCAATCCCAGCAAGTTGCCCTTCAATTTGAGCAAATTCTGGATAGCGTGCTGAATACAAGAAAGTTCCACCACGTCCAATTTTATCACCAACTGATGCTGAAGTGAGCGGGAAAATATCTCCTGCAACCATACCAGCATACCCGTGATTAATACCGTAAACTTCGATACCTTCAGAAATCGCTTTACGAACAACGGCACGAATAGCCGCGTTCATTCCTGGTGCATCACCACCAGAAGTCAAAACTGCAATGCGTTTCATTAGAGATTTGTCCTCCGAATTATAAGATACATAATTCCATCAGCACTGACAAGGATTTATCAGTGACTTTATAAATCATGCTCATTTATTATCTAGTTCATTATATCACGTATTTTCAAAAAAATCTTCTAATAAACTGTGTAAACCGTTTACATTACAAAAAATTTTTGAACCCTTAATTTGCAAAGGTTTTCTCGTATTTTTTAATGAAATTTTTCTGTCAATTCAAACTTTTCAGGCTTATTATTACCACAAGTTTTTTGTTCTCATCTACGACAGTATAGCATAAAAAAGTAAAATATTTTTTACAATTTTATGTCTTAAATACACGAGTATAAATCATTTTTTTAACTTATCAACTGCTTCCATTTTGTCTATAGTTTTAAATATTGACTTTATTTTGATAAGCTAAATTCAAAAGCCGAATATCGTTATGATATTCGACTTTTAATTAGTATTACTTGCTCTTAACCAAATCGCTTTTTGCCATCGAGATAAGTCGCAACAAGGTTCAATTCGCTATCAAGGACAATGAAATCTGCATCCAATCCTGTTTTAATCTGACCACAGACATTGTCAATATTAACTGACTTAGCTGGTGTTAAAGATGCCATCATAATCGCTTGGGCAGGAGTTGCGATTCCCCAATCAACAACATTTTTTACAGCTGTTTTCAGTGTCAAAATAGAAGCTGCAGGGCGACCTGTTGGAAGCCATGCTGCACCATCACGCACTTCAACTTCGTACTCACCAAGCATATATGGGCCATCTGGCAGTCCTGCTGCACGCATCGAGTCTGTAATTAAAACAACATGATCAGCACCCTTCATCTTCATCACAATTTCTGCTGCTTCAGGGCGAACATGATGACCATCACAAATGAGTTCAGCATAAGTATTTGGCGTGTTTAAAATCGCGCCTACCATCCCTGGTTCTTGATGAGTCATTCCTGACATCCCATTGAATGTATGAATCCACATCGTTGCACCTGCTTGAACTCCTGCCACAGCTTGTTTATAAGTCGCATTAGAGTGACCGAGAGCAATGATTACACCTGATTCAGTAGCTTTTCTGATGAACTCCTCTGAACCTTCACGTTCAGGTGCCAGTCCGACTTTTTTTAACATCCCATGTGCTGCATTTTGCCAATCTTCAAGTTCCCACATTTTCGCATCACGCATATATTTAGGATTTTGCGCTCCTTTGTGTTCTTCTGTGAAAAATGGTCCTTCAAAGAAAATCCCGCGTATCTTGGCTCCACGCGCTTCTTGATAATGCTCACCAACAACGCTACAAACTGCTTTTAATCCCTCATGGTCATCTGTCAATGGACTAGGTAGAAATGAAGTAACTCCAGCCGATAATAGTCCTTCAGACATGGTGCCCATGATTCCCTCAATTTCGGCATCTTGTGCATCAGCTCCACCAAATCCGTGAATATGTGTTTCCACAAGTCCTGGTGCAATAGATTTTCCAGAATAATCCAAAACTTCAGCGGAAGTTGGTATTTCCTCTGTCCACTCACCAAATTTTCCATCAACAATCTCAAGAAAACCACCTTTTTTAATTTCATAAGGATAGAAAAATTGGTCAGCTCTGATGTAGTAAGTCATAAAATCCTCCTAAATTTAAAACGTAAATAATGCATGATTGAAGTGATTCTCCACCTCTGCTGTTCGGAGATGAAGCAACTCTAAGCATTGAATTTCGCCCGACTAAATTCGGTTCCTACTGAATAAGCCTTTGCTTTATTTTATCACGATTTATACTTTCTGTCAATAAGAAGTATATACCAATTGAACTATCAGAAGTCACCTGTTGTACTGAAAAGTCTGTCAGTATACTGACAGACTTTTTGTCATTGCTTATTAGAAAGTTGTAGAAGCTTTGTTTTGATTTCTTCTTCCATTTTTGCCATTTCAATCTCACCTTGTTGACGTTTTTGACGACCGTCAGCTTGGATACGCATAGTTTCTTGAATCGTATCTACCAAATTTTGTTGAGTTAATTTCAACGTTTCAATATCAACCAGTCCACGTTCATTCTCAATAGCTGCTTCAATAGTTGAGTTTTTAAGCATTTCCGAATTTTTCTTCAATAAATCATTTGTTGTTTCAGAAACAATTCGTTGACTCGTCAATGCATCTTTTTGTTTCAACAATGTCAATGCAATAGCAACTTGATTTTTCCAAAGCGGAATTGCTGTATTAATTGACGTCTGAATCTTTTCTGCTAATTCTTGATTGGTATTTTGAATAAGTCTAATCTGAGGCGCTTGTTGAATTGTCAACTGACGCGCGAGACGTAAATCGTGAGCGCGTTTTTCCAAACGATTTTTGTAAGATTCCAAATCGTTCACTTTTTGGACAACAAGGGCATTATCTGTTGATTGCTGCGCTTCAAGGCGAGCCTTAGGCAACGTTTCATTATCCAATTCCTGAACTTTTAATTCCGCTCCTGCGATAAAAACATTGAGCGCTTTAAAATAATTCAAATTTTCATCGTAAAGTTTGTCCAAAGTTTCATTATCTTGTAGCAATCCTTGTTGCTCATTGTTCAGCTTTGCTGAAATTTTATCAATTCCCGCCCCAATTTTTTGATACTTTTGAGTCACTTCAAAAATTGATTTTTTAACTTTTCCAAACATCTTAGTGAACAAACCCTTGTTCTCCGCAACCAACTCATTAGGATTAGCTTGCTGTAAGTTAAACATCAGGTCTGTCAGCGATGTCCCTACTTCTCCTAAGTCCTGAGCCTGTACTTTATTTAAAACACTTTGCGAAAAAGCCGAAATTTTATCTTGCGCATTTGCTCCATAAGCAATGACAGACTGTGCGCTGTTTTCATCAAGCTGCTTTGAAAGTTCTTTTGCTTTTTCCAACTCCTCAGGCGAGAGTGCGTCAACGGCTGCTAAAGCAGCATTTTTATGCATTTCTACAATCTCTGACTTTTGCTGTTCATCAAGTTGTTCGGCATCTTTGATAACCTTATCATTATTTAGTAAATCATCTAAAATCGGATTCTCCATGAATTTTTTGTCCTTTATCTGTTTTTCTTAATTATAAACGATTCCTGCCAAAAATGACAGGAATTTTTTAATTATTTATTTCTGTCAGTATAATGACAGACTTTTTAGCTGTACTGACAACTCTTTTATCAAAGCAAATGCGTACTATCTCCGCCTTACGGCTACGCGATAAACATTTGTCCGTTTTATCTAGCCGCTAAAGCTTGCATCTTCGTTTCGCTCCGCTATCCATTCGTTCTATCTCCGCTTTGCTCCGCTGTCGATTTCACTAACCGACTAAAGTCGGAAGTTCAAATCGCAATCCAGCAAAGCTGGCAAGACGAAATGGTAAGAGCAAAAGGCAAAGCGCCTAGTCGCAATCTCAATCCCCCTTTTACAAAGCAGCACTTCGTCCGACTGAATTCGCTGACAAATACTTATGGTACACGATCATCGGTTGTGCTATCAGTCAAAATTCACTTGATGCTTAATCACATTGACATCGTCCATAAGAATTTCATGATAATTTTTTGAAATTGCTCCTGACAAAGTTTTAATCAGTAATAATGTTTCATCCAAATCACGTTTAATATCATCAGTTCTTACAGACTGCTTTTTCATCTCAATGAATTTTTCTGTCAGTTTGACCATATTTGGTAAGTTTTTGTATAGAAACTCATTTTGCTTCGTCAGCTCTTGAGGATTTTGCACAATATATCTGAAAGTTTGTTTACTTGAGTCAAGTCCACCTGTTACAGACTCAACAACTTGTAAATCATCATCTTTCTTTTGATGGGCTTCCCAAGTTTCAATATTTGCTTTTGCTTCAGCCAGATTTTCACGTAAAATCTTGATGTCACTGTCAGAAAGTCCTGCTTCATGATAACGTTCCATATTTTCTTTCAAACTCATTGATTTATCCTTATAACCTCCACGTTCCTCACGACGATTCTTGCGCATAAAGCCAATACCAATAATCATTTTTACAATCAAGAAAAAGAGAATCAAACCAAAAATCATGTTCACAATTCCCCAATGTCCACTACCTGCCATCATTCCCTGATGATTCATAAACAAACTGACTGGCATATTTTTTTCCTCCTGCTTGCGTCCTGTTATCACAAGTTTCTAATTTCAAATTCATTTTTAGTTTAGCAAACACCTGCTAATTTTTCCATCTATGGTGGCAAAACAAACAGCACTAAGCTCTGCTTTCGTTACTACTAATCATCTTTTCAAAAAGATGAAGTAGCAACGAAAACTAGCCCTATCAGGCTATATCTATATTTTATCACATTTTTGAATAGTGAAATCATACTTAGGGCTGATTTTTAATCTTGCTTATGATAAAATGAAAGAGAAATAGAAATACATGAAAGCGTCTGTTTTTTCACTAATACTGTTTAATTTCTAAAAGTTCTTTTTAGAAATTACTCCGCTACATTGTTGATACACCACGGGTATCCATTCGCTCTATCTCCGCTTCGCTCCGCTGTCGATTTCACTAAGCCACTAAAGTGGCAAGTTCAAATCGCAATCTGCTAAAGCAGCAAGACGAAATGGTAAGAGCAAAGGCAGTATAACTGTAGCTCAACTACTGAATCTGCTCATACAGATTTAGATGTGAACGAGTATAAATAAGTAATAGTAAATAAAACCGGCTATTTCATATCTTATGAGAGAGGCTCATTCATATGAAACCACAAAAAATCGCGGTCCTAGGCCCAGGGTCATGGGGTACTGCCCTTTCACAAGTCCTAAATGATAATGGTCATGAAGTACGTATCTGGGGAAATAATCCAGAGCAAATTACGGAAATTAATGAACAACATACGAATCAACGTTATTTTAAAGACCTCATTTTAGATAAAAAAATTAAGGCATTTACAGATTTAAGTGAAGCTATTAAGGGAGTTGATGCTGTTCTCTTTGTTGTTCCTACAAAAGTTACTCGTCTTGTTGCAAAACAACTTGCCGAAGTTTTGAGGCATAAAGTCCATATTCTTCATGCCTCAAAAGGACTTGAGCAAGGGACACACGCCCGCATCTCAAGTATTCTCGAAGAAGAAATTCCTTCTGAGTACCGTGGAGAAATTGTAGTTGTATCTGGCCCTTCCCATGCCGAAGAAACAATCGTTCGAGATATTACTTTAATCTCTGCTGCTTCTAAAAATCATGACGAAGCAAAATATGCACAAAATATTTTTAGTAATGACTACTTCCGTCTTTATACCAATACCGATGTGGTCGGAGTGGAAACAGCGGGTGCGCTTAAAAATATCATTGCCGTTGGTGCTGGTGCACTTCACGGTCTTGGATTTGGAGATAATGCAAAAGCCGCAATCATCACACGTGGTCTTACCGAGATTACACGTCTCGGTGTAGCAATGGGTGCTGAACCTCTAACTTATAGTGGACTTTCTGGGGTTGGTGACCTCATTGTCACAGGAACTTCCGTTCACTCGCGAAATTGGCGTGCCGGAGATGCACTTGGTCGTGGAGAAAAACTTGAAGATGTTGAGCGTAATATGGGCATGATTATTGAAGGTGTTTCAACAACAAAAGCCGCTTATGAATTAGCACAACAACTTAATATTGATATGCCAATCACTGAAACTATTTATAAGGTCCTATACGAAGGACTTGATGCTAAAGTTGGTATTCTTGATATTATGCGCCGAGAAACACGAGCAGAAAATGAATTCACCAACTGACATACCTTGTGAATACAAAAGAAATATGTTATATTTGTAACTGTTTACAAAAAAGGAGCTTCGATATCTTATGAATCAAACTAAAGCTAGAAAAGTCCGTAAGGCTGTTATTCCTGCGGCAGGTTTGGGTACTCGTTTCTTGCCTGCAACAAAAGCAATGGCAAAAGAAATGCTTCCAATCGTTGACAAACCCACAATCCAATTTATTGTTGAAGAAGCCTTAAAATCAGGCATAGAAGATATTTTGATTGTTACAGGTAAAGCAAAACGTCCTATTGAAGACCATTTTGACTCTAATCTTGAACTTGAGCAAAATTTACTGGAAAAAGGTAAAACTGAATTATTAAAACTTGTTGAAGAAACCACAGACATTAATCTTCACTTTATTCGTCAATCTCATCCAAAAGGTTTAGGACATGCTGTACTTCAGGCTAAGGCTTTTGTCGGAAATGAACCTTTTGTCGTCATGCTTGGAGATGATTTGATGAATATTAATGGTGAAGGTACTCCACTTACTAAAGAGCTTATCTCCGATTACGAAAAAACTCATGCTTCCACTATTGCTGTAATGAAAGTCCCTCATGAAGATGTTGATAAATATGGTGTTATTGCACCTGATGGGGAAGTCTCTAAAGGACTTTATAATGTCAATCATTTCGTTGAAAAGCCAAAAGTTGAAGAAGCGCCTTCTGACTTAGCAATCATTGGTCGCTATCTCTTAACACCTGAGATTTTTGATGTCTTAGAGTCACAAGCGCCAGGTGCAGGTAACGAAATTCAATTAACTGATGCCATTGAGCGCCTGAATAAAACTCAACGTGTTTTTGCACATGAATTTACTGGAAAACGTTATGATGTTGGAGACAAGTTTGGTTTTGTTGAAACAACTATTGAATATGGACTTGAACACCCTCAAATTAGCGAAGATTTGAAAGCTTATATTATTGCTAAAGCTCAAGAACTCACTAAACAATCAAATGCTAAGGCTCCATTGACCAATAAAAAATAAGAAAGTTGCCGTCAAGGCGCTTTCTTTTTGCAGATTTCGTGAAAAATTTCATCAATTTTGCTATAATAGTCCAATAATGAAATTCCTTAAAAATACGATACTGTTTTTTAAAAATATAAAGATTAAACCTCTGGATTTTGTCATTATTTTCGTATTGTTTATCGCTTCTTTTTCTACTCTTTTTTTCCTAACCAGTCATCAAGCTGGAGCTGAGGCACAGGTACGTGTGAATGGAGAGGTAATCAAAACTTTTGATTTAACAAAAAATCAAACTTGGACTTATCGGGCAAAAAATGGTAATTGGAATACAATCCAAGTCCTTGATGGAAAAATTCGAGATAAGGCCGATAATTCTCCTGACCAAATTGCTGTTCATCGAGGTTGGATTTCAAATGTGGGAGAAACTGCTGTTTGTCTTCCTCATAACCTTGTCATTGAAGTGATGAGTGGTAAAAAAGATAATCAGGTGGATTACACAGCATGAATATTAAAGAATATGTCTACGTTTCCCTATTGACAGCTGTCGCTGTTGTCATGGGAATCATCGAAAATATGTTTCCGCCTTTTTTTGCATTTGCTCCTGGAGCCAAAATTGGTCTTGCCAATTTAGTGATGATTATTGCTATTTTCACTTTGAATTGGCGTAAAGTTTGGGTAATGGAAATTCTTCGTTTACTTATTACTGCGCTGTTCACAGGATTTTCTGTGTTTCTTTATTCTTTTGCTGGAGGAATATTATCTCTTCTTGCAATGTACCTCATGAAACAATTTGGACCCAAGTTGGTTTCATTAATTGGAATATCAGTTGTTGGCGGCTTTTTTCATAATTTTGGTCAACTTGTCGTTGCGGCTTTTCTAGCAAAGGCTGCTTCTGTCATGCTATATTTACCTTGGCTGGCTTTTTTTGGGATGTTAGCTGGTTTTGCAATAGGAATTGGCGGTAATCAATTAATTACACGAGTCAAGCCAATACAGGAATTATTTATCAAAGAAAGTAAACAATGGACGTAAAAAACACAATTTGGAAAGATTATCCAGTACTTGGAAAGCAACTTTCAAAAGTGCAGAAATTGATGAAAAGTCAGATTTCAATCAAAAATGAGTCGATTAAGTCGGCGATTTTTGATATTTTTGATGCGGGAGGTAAAATGCTTCGTCCCGCTTATTTGCTGCTTTTTGCTGACTTTACAGAGTTAGATGAAAAGGAGAAATTAGCTTTAGCAGCAAGCGTGGAGATGTTGCACACTGCAACTTTGGTTCATGATGATGTTGTTGATAAAGCAACAACTAGACGAGGAGTTGCAACAATTTCCGCAAAATATGGCTCTGAAGTTGCCGTTTATGCAGGTGACTATCTTTTTGTTGCCGTTTTTAAATTGATGTCTGAGTATTCTTTAGAATTAACAAATTTGACAAAAAATCTTGGTTCAATTGAGCGATTACTAGGTGGTGAGTTAGGTCAGTTAAACAAACATTTTGATCTTGAACAATCGCTTGAAGATTACATAGAAAATATTTCTGGGAAAACAGGTGAACTCTTTGCGATGTCTGCTTCTATCGCACCTTTAATTGCCAAAAAAAATCGTCTTTCTAGTTTGTCTTATAAGATTGGGATGAACATCGGCATTGCCTTTCAGATTATGGATGATTACCTTGATTATGCTTCTACAAGTGGTGTTTTGGGTAAACCTGTGCTTGAGGACATTAGACAAGGCATTTATTCTGCACCTGTTCTTTTTGCTTTGCGTGAAGATTTTAATCACGTATCCGTCTGGATTAAAGATGAAAATTTTGAAGCTGTGGATAAATTTATCAAAAATTCACAAGCATTAATCGAAACAAAAAATCTTGCAAAATCTTACACTACTGCTGCTCTGGAGCTTATTGAAAAGTTACCAAAAAGCGAGAATAGAGAAATGATTAAAGATATTACTAGAAAACTTTTGGAGCGGACTCTATGACCCCTGATGAATTTTTGTCGCTACTTACAGAATTTAATATTAAACTTTCTGAACACCAAAAAGAGCAGTTCCAACGCTATTTTGAGTTACTTGTTGAGTGGAATGAGAAAATCAATCTGACTGCAATTACTGATCAATCAGATGTTTATTTAAAACATTTTTATGATTCTATTGCGCCAATTTTATATGGTGTCATTGCTGACGATGCGATTACTCTTCTTGATATTGGCGCTGGAGCTGGTTTCCCTAGCTTACCGATGAAAATTATTTTTCCGTCATTAAAAGTAACAATCATTGATAGCTTACAAAAGCGTATCAATTTTCTGTCAGTACTGACAGATGAGCTAGGACTTGTCGATGTGACTCTACTTCATGGACGGGCGGAAGATTTTGGTCAAAATCCGCACTATCGTGGACAGTTTGACTTAGTTACGGCTCGCGCTGTGGCAAGACTTTCGGTCTTATCAGAATTTACCATTCCATTTTTAAAGAAAGGTGGTCGTCTTCTATCGCTGAAAGCAAGCCAATTTACAGAAGAGTTATCAGAAGCAAAAAATGCCATAGCCATCCTCGGAAGTAAATTCATCAATGAAATCGCTTATGAATTGCCAAATGGTGATGAACGGCATATTGCTATCATTGAAAAGAAAAAAGAAACACCGAAAAAATATCCTAGAAAAGCTGGGTTGCCAGCTAAAAAACCACTTTAATTACTGTTAGTTTATAATAATGGTTAATTTAAGTAATGATGATTTACCAAAAACTCTGTCAGCGTGCTGACAGAGTTTTTGGTATCAAGGGTAACCTCATATCTTTGATGTTAAGCAGACTGTTGCAGTTTTAGCTGCGTACAGGTCGCTTAGTTGTTACACCTAGAGGTTGTGACCTAACATTGGTGGGGGGAAAGAATCTCCCACCAATGAAGTAACTACTTTAACTTAGCAAGTGCTACTTTCGTTTTACTGCCCTAGGCTCTTGACACTTTACGACTCCATAGCGAGCATGGATAACTGTAGTGTGGACAGATAGATGACGCTTTCATTTCGAGCTTGCTTTGCTTTAATCGACAGCGGACCAACGAAGTTGCAGAGATAGAGCGAATGGATAACGAAGCGGATTTCATATCATTGATGCAATCTTTAACTGCGCACAGGTCTTAGTTGTTCCTCCCCTAACATTATAAGTAAAGGGGGGAAAATCCCCCACAAATGAAGTTATCACTTCAAATCAATTTTGGCTTTCCATCAGCACTAACAGAGAATTCATCAGCTTAATTCATGCAAAAATAGCCCTGATAAAAGCTTTGGCTCAAACCATGTTGATTTTGGAGGCATAATTTTTCCTGCGTCTGCAACGGCGAGAAGTTCTGCCATTGTCGGAGGATAGAGTGCAAAAGCAATTCCGTAACCAGTATTCACTTCGTCTTCAAGTGCTGAAAGTCCACGAATACCACCGACAAATTTAATATTAGGATTTGTCTTTGGATTGTCTATCTCTAGCAATGGTGCCAAGATTTCATTTTGTAAAATTGCTACATCCAAAGCCTCTACTTCATCCGTTGGAATGATTTCATTTTTAGGTGTTAACCTAAACCATTGATGATTCGAAAATGCATGAATTTCATGTGTTTTCTGCGGACTTGAACGTTCAATTTTTTCAAAATTAAATTTTTCAGCAACCCTCTCCCAGAAATCTTGCGGTAGAGCTGTTTTAATCACTCGATTATAATCCAAAATTTTTAATTCATTATCCGGGAAAATAACAGATAAAAAGTAGTTATATTCCGCATTTTCATCATCAATTTCAGCAGCTCTACGCTTTGCTCCTACTTTGAATGCACTCGCACTCCGATGGTGGCCGTCTGCAATATATAGCGCAGAAACTTGAGAAAAATAATGCTCAAGCTGCTCCACAACATCGTTATCATCAACAAGATAAACACGATGTGCAACACCATAAAAACTCGTAAAATCATAAATCGGCTCATGACTCTGTTTCCATTCTGAAACCAAAGCTTGAATTTCTTGTTTTTCATGGTAAGCAAGGAAAATAGGACTAGTATTGCAGTTTGTTGCCTCGAAATGATTAATTCTATCTTGCTCTTTTTCAGGTAAAGTCAACTCATGACGTTTGATTTTGCCATTTTCATAATCTGAAATTGAAGTACAGCCAACGATTCCCGTTTGAGTCCGTCCATTCATCGTCAACTCATACAAATAAAGTCTATTTTCATCTTCTTTTTTCAACCAGCCTGCCTCTAAAAAATCTTTTAAGGCAGTCGCAGCCTGCTGATAAACCGCTTCACTGTGCGAATCAATATCCACCGGCAAATCAACCTCAGCTTTATCAATATGCAAATAAGAGTAAGGATTATCAGCCGAAAGCACCCTCGCTTCACTGCTAGATAGGACATCATAAGGCAAAGTCGCTACTTTTTCAACCAAATCCTCGCGTGGCCTAATCGCTTTAAAAGCCTTCACAACGACCATTTTTTAATCACTCTTACCCTCACAATATTTTCGCTATTTTCAAAATGCTCAACTAAAGCTTGAATTTTAGATTCATTTTGTTCATCCAAATCAATCAAAGTATAAGCAAAATCACCTTTTGAACGATTAATAATATTGCTGATATTAATATTTTTATCCGAAACAGCCACCGAAATTTGCGCCACTACATTTGGAACATTTTTATTAATCAATGTAATTCGATAAGGAACTTTTAGCTCTTGCCGTACATTTGGAAAATTCACAGAATTAATGATTTCACCTGTCTGAAGATAAGCCTGAATTGACCTCGCGGCCATTCTTGTGCAATTCAAACTTGCTTCCTGAGTTGAACCTCCCAAATGTGGGCTCACAAAAATGTGCTCTTGATGATAAAATTGCTCTGAGCCAAAATCCGTTGCAAAAAATTGAATCGTCCCATTGGCAATATAATCAAGAACAGCCGATTTATCAGTAATCTCATCTCGTGCAAAATTCATCAAAATTACACCTTTTTTCATCTTCGAAAAATTCTCATAACCGTACATTTCTTTTGTTTCTTCAGTCAAAGGCGTATGAATCGTGATATAGTCTGCTTCCTCAAAAATATCATCAAGATTCGTTACCCTTTTTACATCATGAGAAATATCCCACGCGCGCTCAACAGAAATGTAAGGATCATAGCCTAAAACTCTCATTCCTAGATTCGCCGCATCATTTGCTACACGAGAGCCAATATTGCCCAAACCAATAATACCTAGTGTTTTCCCACGGATTTCACTCCCTGCAAAAGCTTTTTTACCTTTTTCAACAGCTAAATCAATTTCTCTATCGGTTCCTTTTTGGCTTGTCAACCATTTATTTGCTGGTTTGAGATTTCTAGAACCAAAAATCATCATGCAAAGCACCTGCTCTTTTACCGCATTAGCATTTCCGCCAGGTGCATTGAAAACAACAATTCCTTCACTAGCACATCGCTCAACTGGAATATTATTGAAACCTGCTCCTGCACGACCAATGGCTAGAAGGTTTTTTCCAAACTGATAATCATGAAAGTTCTGAGCACGGCAAACAAAGGCATCTGCTTCATCTTCTTTTACAGCATCAATGACAAATCCTTCACCAAATGCTTGTAAACCTAGAGGGTCAATATTATTTCCAATTGTTTTGATATTATAAACCATTTCTTTTCTCCCAATTTATCAAAGCAAGTGCGTGCTATCTCCGCCTTGCGGCTACGCTGTCGATGCTCGCTAAGGCGCTGAAGCGCCTAGTCGCAATCGCAATACTCCGACCTTCTAGGTCGGAGATAAAGCAGCACTATCTTCGCTTTGCTACGCTGTCCATCCTCGCTACGGTGCTGAAGCACCTAGTCGGAATGGCAAGCTTTGAATTTTGTTCGACTAAATTCAGCGGGGAGTTGCCCTTTTATCAGTCGCTTCAGCGACTAGAGAAAATGGACAAATGTTTTACGAAACTCCCACTGAATAAGTCTTGACTTCATTTTACCTTGCTACTCCGCTCTTTGAGTTATGGCATTGCTGCTCACTGCTGAGTTTCGTAATAGGTTTAACCAAGCAAGTGTCTGCTAAATCCCCCCACCTCTTTTAGGTGGGAGGATTTAGCAACACTAAGCTTTGCTTTCGTTCTACTAACATCAGTGGGAGAGAAAGAATCTCCCACTGATGAAGTAATCACTTCAATGTTCTTTTTCAAATTTTTTCATAAATCTGACCAACTCAACCACACCGTCTCTCGGAAAAGCATTGTATATACTTGCTCTCATCCCACCTACCGAACGGTGTCCTTTTAGGTTCTTTAATCCTGCTTCATCAGCCTGTTTGACAAAAAGCTGGTCAAGCGCTGCGTCAGAAGTCGTAAAAGGGATATTACAAATTGAACGTTCTGCTTTATTTTGGATGGGCGTTTGATAAAAAGTAGTGCTGTCAAGATAATCATAAAGTAACGCTGCTTTTTCTCGATTTAGCTTCTCCATCTCATCAACACCTCCAAGCGCTTTTACCCAATCAAAGACAAGTCCCGCCATATATATTCCAAAAGTTGGTGGTGTATTATAAAGCGAATGATTTTTGATTAAAAGCTGATAATCCAGCATTGAAGACAGCATTTCTTGATGAGATAAGAGGTCTTCTCGCACGATAACAATGGTTACCCCTGCTGGTCCAATATTTTTTTGAGCTCCAGCATAGACGAGTCCAAATTTGTTAATATCATATTTTACAGCAAGAATATTTGAACTCATATCTCCAACAATTGGCACATCATTAGTTTCAGGAAGTTCATAGATGCTGCTCCCTTCAATGGTATTATTCATCGTCAAATGAACATACGCAGCCTTCGGGTCAACTTGACATTTATCGAATTGTGCGATTTTGGTAAAATGGTCACTTTTACTCTCGGAAAGGATAATTGGTTCTAGATCCAGTGTTTTAGATAATTTAACGGCTTCTTCGTATGCTTTTTGTCCGAAAAGCCCCGATATTGTATAATATGCTTTTTTCCCAAGTGCCAAATTTAGCGGTACCATTGTAAATTGTGTGGATGCTCCTCCTTGTAAAAACAAAATTTTGTAATGGTCAGGAATGTTCATCAGCTCACGCAAAGTTTCTTCTGCGTGCGTAATAATTTCACCAAACAATTTACCCCGATGCGTCAACTCCATCACACTCATTCCCGAGTTCGCATAGTTTAAAAATTCTTTTTGTGCTTTTCTAAGCACTTCTTTGGGGAGCACTGCTGGTCCTGCTGCAAAGTTATAAATCATTATTTCTCCTTTAAGCTGTGACGAATGTTCGTTGAGTTGCTATAAAAATTCAATGTTTTAGATAAGATGGACAGTCCTATCCTCAGTATGAAAATTAGAATTTTTATATATTGTAGCATAATTTTCAGATTATTTTATTATCCATGACGTTTCTAGCCATAAAAAAATGGATAAGTTCACTTATCCATTTTTTTTAACTTTTATCAAAGCAAGTGTGTCCATCTCCGCCCTTAGGGCTACGCTGTCCATGTACTTAGCTACTAAAATCGGATTGTGACCTAGAGCATGGGTGCTTTAGCACGCAGCTTCTGAGACAAGGTGACCTCATATCGAAGATGTTAAGCAGACTGTTGCAGCTTTAGCTGCGTACAGGTACAGGTCGCTTAGTTGTTACACCTAGAGGTTGTACCTTAAATTCAGTGGTGAGTCGAAACTCCTACTGAACAAGTTTTGACTTCATTGGATTGGTTTATAATTTAACTTATTGATTCCACTCTGCTTTAATATTGTGGTAAGCCTCAATAGGATTTTGCGCTTGGGTAATCGGACGACCGACCACGATATAATCTGCACCAATCTGATGAGCCTGCGCTGGTGTCATTACTCGTTTTTGGTCTCCTGAAGCTGTTCCGGCTGGACGAATACCGGGTGTCAGGCAAATAAAATCTTTATGAGTTGCTGCTTTTATCTTTTCTACTTCGTGTGCTGAACAAACCACACCGTCAAGTCCTGCTTCTGCTGTTTTTTGAGCATAATTGATGACAGACTCTTCCAGACTTGTCATGATTTTTTGGTCGTTATGCATGATTTCTTCAGAAGTTGAGGTCAGTTGAGTCACTGCAATAAGTTTCGGTTTTTGTCGTCCGGCTGGTGTACCTGCCTCTAAACCACGTCTTGCAGCAATCATCATTTCAACACCGCCAGCTGCATGAACATTAACCATATCTACACCCAAGCGTGCAAGAACACGCATTGAGGATTCCACTGTATTTGGAATATCGTGCAATTTCAAATCTAAAAATACACGATGTCCAAGTGATTTCACATAATAGACAACTTGTGGACCTGCAGTATAAAACAGCTCCATTCCTAGTTTAATATAGAGTTTTTCTGAAGGGTCAAATTGCTCCAAAAAGTCTTTTACATCCACAAATTCTGGAAAGTCTAAGGCAATAACTGGTCTATTTTCGTGTGTCATGTTTTCTACTTTCTTTTAAAAATTGTCCTTTTTTCTTTTTGTCACTACTGACAGCTTTATAAAATCGTTCCGTTTGAGCGCCAAAGTATTCAAGTGCACTCATATTTCCCCAATCGATTTTTCCGTCAGTGAGGAGACTTTTATCAATAAATCTGTCAGTGATTTTTATAAAAAGATGATTAATTCCATCCATCGAAACAACTTTTTCAATCTGTCCAATGATTGATACTGAACCATTTTCAAGGATGGGAATCTCATCAATCTCTATCAATTCTGCTCCCATTTCTGTCAGTACTGACAGCCTTGTGCGACTACTGACAAGACCTGCAATGTCAGCTAAAATCCCATTTTCAGCATCCAAATAATTTACTGACAATTTTGTTCCAACTTTTAGATGTGAAGCTGTATTTCCGTCAGCACCTGTACCTATGACAAGCCAATTATCCAGCATATAAGATGAGCTATAAGTCGTTGCAAGGATTTGTTCTGTACCTATTTTCACAAGAGTAATAAACACAGGAAAACCTGCATAAAACATTTCTGAATCAAATCTTTCTTTGGTCAATTTTATTCTTCCTTTCAAATTTTGTTTTTTCTCTCAGGTAGTCGCCGTCATTTTTATAATCAGCGCTTACGGTTTTGTAATGGCGCTGTTTCCCATCACCCATATATTCTAGAGGCAAAAACTTTGTCCAATCAATCTTATCATCTTTCAATAGCTCTTCTTCAATAAGTCGTTGTTCAATCGTAACGAAAAAGTGAAAATATTTATCATCTTCAATCCGATTCATTACTTTACAAATGAGTGTCAACGGTGCTTGTCTTAAAGTCGGCACGTCATACACTTCTTCAATTATTGCACCTGCTTCGCTCAACTTTTGCTGTCTTATTCGGCGTGACATCCCACCAATATCAGAAAATAAGCCTTGTTCTCCGTGAAGAAAATTGGCAGATAATTTTTTTCCAATTTCTAAATGTTGAGCTGTATTTCCATCTTTTGACATCCCTAAGACCAGAGTATCTCTCAAAGTGTAAGATGAGCTCATTGTGGTCGTCAAGATTTCATTATTTTCACCTTTAGTCATTACGATAAAAACAGGATAACCTGGGTAAAATTTTTCTGTGGGATAATCAACTTTTACCATCCAACTTCTCCAAACATGCTTTTCACCTATTATACTCTTTCATTACTAGAAAAAACAGGATCTACATCAATTTCCTATCAGCTTCTCTTGCAAACTTTTGATATCATCGACAATCCAAGTAGCGCCTGCTTCTTCAAGTTCTTTTTGGTTGCCAAAGCCATAAAGGACACCAATTGAGGGTAATCCATTTTCTTTTGCACCAATGACATCAAAAGCACGATCACCAATCATCACGGTGTTTTCCTTTGTAATACAATGAGCTTCTATAGCATAGGCAATCACATCACTCTTTTTGCTCCTGCTTCCATCCATTGTCGCACCAGCGATAAAATCAAAGTACTCGGAAATAGAAAAGTAATCAATAATCTGCTTGGCATAAAATTCAGGTTTTGAAGTCGCAACAACTAGTTGCTTGCCACTTTCTTTCAAAGTATGCAAAAGTTCCGGAATACCCGCATAAAGCTGATTTTCGAACAAGCCATTTTTACTGAAGTACTCCCGATAATTGATGATAGCCTGCTCAGTTTGCTCATCATTAAACCCGCAAAATGTTTTGAAAGATTCGGCAAGAGGAGGCCCAATAAATTTGAGCAAATCTTCTTGATTAATCTCAGGTATAGAAGACTTTTGCAGCGCATAAACTAAAGCGTTGACAATGCCCTGTGCTGGATTAGAGAGCGTTCCGTCTAAATCAAATAAAATTGTTGAATAAGTCATTTGTAGCTCCAAATCTAAGAATGTTTTTTAAGTTTTACAAACTTAATCGCAAATTTCTCATCAAGTAAATCAAAAAACTGTTCTAAATTTCTTTCTTTTATTGGAAGTGAATCAATCTCAATTTCTTTTTTACTCAAGATTTCGTTGTACCCATTATTTATCCAAGTCACTGGTGGAAAAGATTTAGAATTTAAACAAAGAATGATTACCTCAGTATTTCTACTTCGTTGTAAATGTCGTTTAGTAAAACAGCTAATTCTAGCTAATGGGACTTCATAACGTTGATTTTGATTTCCAGTAGGATAAATTGTTAGAAGTTCCTCCTTGATTTCAAGAAATTTAGTTTTTTTCTTATTCTGATATGTGATTAACCCAACCAAAATCAAGATAATTCCTAAACTTGCTGAGACAAAGGCATAAATTGTTCCAAAAAACCAAAGAAATGGGACACAAATTAAAAAAATCAATCCAAACGAAGAAAATATTGATCCTCTTGTATCTCCAAAAACAACTAGATTACCCTCACTATATGTAACATTTTTCACCTGTTTGATTTTACCTCTTTAATCAATCCTTCCAATGTATCAATGCCATATCTATCCATCAACTCGGGAAGATTTTCAATAATCTCAGGACAGACCGTTGGATTGGCAAAATTTGCCGTACCTACTGCCACCGCTGATGCTCCAGCAAGATACATTTCAAGGACATCTTGAGCTGTTGCTACTCCACCCATACCAATAATCGGGATATCAACTGCTTGTGATACCTGATGAATCAACTTGAGCGCAACAGGTTTTATCGCAGGACCGGAAAGTCCACCTGTAACATTAGCAAGGACAGGTTTTCTAGTCTTTAAGTCAAAACGAACTCCCATCAAAGTATTAATCATTGTAATACCATCTGCACCAGCAGCTTCAACCGCCTTTGCAATAGGCACAATATCGGTCACATTGGGCGAGAGCTTTGGATAAATAGGCAAGTTCGTTACTGCTTTACACGCACGAACAAGGCTTGCTGCCACTTCTGGATCCGTCCCAAATGCTTGCCCTCCATGCTTAACATTTGGGCAAGAAATATTTAATTCAATGGCTTTGACATTAGGTGCTTCGCCAATTCTAGCACACACCGCAACATAGTCCGATTCCTCTGAACCCGCTACATTTGCAATAATAGGAAGCTTCTCAAAATGTTCATTAAGCCATGAAAGCTTATGAGCTAAAACTTCTTCAAGTCCTGGGTTTTGCAAACCAATTGCGTTGAGCATACCACTCGCCGTCTCTGCAACACGCGGTGTCGGATTACCAAAGCGTGCCGTCAAAGTCGTTGCTTTAACCATGATTGATCCAAGTTGATTAAGGTCAAAATATCTGGCATATTCTTCTCCAAAACCGAAACAGCCTGATGCTGGAATAATCGGGTTTTTTAAATCAAGTCCTGGAAGTTTTATCGATAATCTGTTTTCAGTCATTTTGTCCTCCTTTGACCATTTTTACTTCGTGAAAAGTCATCCCCCCATTTTCGTATGAAAATGTTTCTTGTTTTTCAAATCCAAATTTTTCGTACAAATTTTGGGCAACTGAATTGTCTAATTCTGCACTCGTGTAAATATCTTGTTTTAGATATTCCTTTTTGAAAAAGGCTAAAAATTGCGCAAGAGCTTGACTTGCAATCCCTTGCTGTTGATAAGAATGGTCAATCATCAATCGACTCAACGTCCAGCCACCCATCTTCTCATCAAAATCATACAGTAACAATCCAACGGCTGCTTCATCTTTATAAATTGCAAGCAAGTTCAACTCAGGTTCATAGGCTGCATGCAATAAACTTCTCCAATTTGGTGCAACGAAGTTTTGCTGCTCCTCCGAAACCTTCAAATCTATCAAAGCCTGATAATTTTCTCTGTTGACTTGCCGTAAGCTTATTTTCATAAAAGAACCTCATTTCCAGCAAAAACTGGACCATCTTCGCATACCTTTAATGCTTTTGATTCGTCATTTTTATCATGTTCAACGCAGGCATAACAAGCACCAATTCCACAAGCCATTCGACTTTCCATAGAAATATAAAGTCTCTCAAGTGTATCATATTTTTGAGCAACTGCTTTGAGCATCGGAGCAGCACCACAAGTATAAACAGCATCAGCTTCAAAGGATAAATCATTCATCAAGAGTCCCACATGACCGTGCATTCCATAACTTCCATCATCAGTTGCAACTTTGACCTCAACATTTGGCAACTCACGAAATTCTTGCTCTAAAATCTTGACCTCCTTACTCGCAAAACCAAGTAATACTGTAATTTTACAATTCACTTTACTCAAACGTTTAGCCAACTCATATAATGGCGGAACGCCAATACCGCCACCAACAATCAAAACACGTTCTCCTTCTTTGACTTCGTCAATCGGAAAACCATGTCCAAGAGGTCCCATAACATCAACTTTTTGTCCTGCTGTCAGTACTGATAAAAGCCTGGTTCCTGTCACTTCATCCCCAGCTCTATATAAAATCGTACAATTTTTAGTTTCAGAATCCCAACTTGAAATGGAAATTGGTCGTCTAAGAAGCATTGCATCATTAGGTACTTTGATATGTAAGAATTGTCCTGGCACTTCCATGTCAGCAACTATTTCACCTGTCAGCACCATTTCGAAAATATCTCGTGCAACTTCACGCTGACTGACCACTGTCATCATTTCTTGTAATTTCGGCATTTCTTTCTCCATTTCTGTCAGTATGCTGACAAAAGTTGTCAGTCACACAAAGCTCGTCCAAAATCTCGCAGAGCGGTGGAACTTAATACTGTAACCGTACCGTTTAGAAGTTCTCCCCGCTCCGCTTTCCATACCACAGGTGTCCATAGAACATTTATCCTCTATTCGTAAGTCAGCAGAGCTGACAACAATAGAGGCATTCGTTCTACGGGGCTAAAGTCCCAAGACGAAATGGCTCTCGCTCCGCAAGCAAACTTGCTAGTCGAATCGCAAAATCTACGTAATATCCAAAATTCATCTAACAATTCTATCTCCGCGCTATCACACTACGTAGAATTGAAGACAAACTAGTATAATACAAAAAACACTCGCAGCTCAGACTACAAGTGTACTAAAAACTGTCAGCACTGACAAAATAATATCAAATATTGTCAGCACTTCACATTCTATTTTCTGTATCCTTGTAAGCCTCTCTGGACTCATTTAAAGGTTTTAAATCATTATAACGAAATTTATCAGATTCGTCAAAGATTATCGTATCATCTGCTGATTTCCATGTTTGATTTTTTGCTCAAATTTTGGACGAACGTTTTTTGTCAATGCAATAATAACAAAGACTGGACCACCCACCACTGGAATAAGCAACCAACAGAAATTACTTTTTTTATAATCAAAGAAGGTCATCACAACGAGATAAAACAGAATACTTAAAAATATAGTAAATCCCATGGCAAGATTTCCTGGCGTGGCTCCAGGCTGAGTTTCACCTGCTGCCAAAGCCTGTTGTACGTTAGAAGTAATGGCGAAGACATACCAAAAATTCGCAATAATCCCAAAAACCAGCACCACAACAAGTGAAACTGAGCGGAACATTTTATTTTTGGCCAAAGTGGGCAAGCTCCTCTCTCCGAGTTGAGCTGGTATATTTTTCAAAAATGCCTTGAAACGAGCAATTTGCTGACTATCTGCATATAAAATAATTAAAGTAAGGGTTAAATACAGGGCATAGTCCATCAAGACAGCACTCAATGAAGTTACTTGCGAACTTACTCCACCCGTAAAAACTAATGCCGCAAAATCTTGCATAGCATGAAGAAAGATTGCAAACATCAGATTATTTGTTTTAATATAAATTGCTGCCAAAAACATTCCTAAAGGAAAAACATAAAGTACCTGTAAAAATGTGTTTAAAAGTGGTTGATGAAAAATGTTGACCAAATGCAAGCAAGCAAATAGAATAGAAGATACAATCATGGAAAATAAGAGTGACTTTCCTTTAGAAATCAAGTGTCCCAAAATAAGACCACGAAAGACAAATTCCTCTGCTAACCCAATGGAAATTGCTCCTACAAATAATGCAATAAAAACACCTACCTCAACTTGACGGTATATTCCCGCACCAATCGCTACACAAAACATTAAAATCGTATAAAAAGAAACGCCTAGTCCTTTTCCTAAAGGATATTTTTTGAAAATGACTTTTTGCTTCCAAATAAAATGATTAAGCAAAAGCATGAGCGCAATAATTGGAATTTCTTCCAGAAAAATCTGAGCAGCTATACTATAAGCTCCAAAATGTTTTATCATCTCTCCAAGCTGTAAAAAATCAATGATAAAATGGAAAGCTGTAAGATAAAGAAGCTCCACAACTAAAATACTCATTATTTTCTTCATAAGTTTCTCCTTATACTATTCAGATATATTGCCTTGTGATGCTTTGAAAAGGCGATACTTTTCTCATTCACAATCTTGAAAAGTAGCATCAAGCACAAGCGATAATTCGCGTAAAATTTTCAATCGGTATGTTTGAAGTGATTACTTCATTGGTGGGGGATTCTTTCTCCCCCACCAATGTTAGGGCACAACCTCTAGGTGTAACAACTAAGCGACCTGTACGTAGCTGAAGCTGCAACAGTCTGCTTAACATCAAAGATATGAGGTCACACCGTAGCGAAGTTTCGTTATCCATTCGCTCTATCTCCCTCCGCTTTGCTCCACTGTCGATTTCGCTAAAACGCTAAGACCCTAGGGGAGTAGAACGAAAGCAGAGCTTGCCATTTCGCCTTATCGCTTTGCCTTTTGCTCTTACTGCTTTAGCAGTTAGCTTCGCATGACCATTGGCTGTAAGGGACTAAAGTGCCAACGCCAAATGGCAATCAAACGGACAGCGGGGAGACCGTTCGTAGAGCGGCGTACAGAGCACGTAGCGAGTTGCGACTTCGACTAGGCACGTTCGTGCCGTAGCGAGAATCGACAGCGGAGCAAAGCGGAGATAGAGCGAATGGACAGCGGAGCCCAAAGGGCGGAGATAGCACCACTTGCTAAGTTAAAAATTAAATAGTATTAAAAATCCTTTCATCTCTTGCATACTACGGATAATTCTAAACTTTTGCTTTTAAAAATTCAAGCCACAATTTTTTTTCGGACTTTGGACCGATTTTTTAAAAAATATTGATATAATATGGGTTTTAAACAGGAAATTTGTTATAATGAAAACGGATAATAAGTTTATCAAAGCAAGTGCTACTTTATCCCCCTATCTCTTAGACGGGGGATAAACGACTGCCATAGGGCATTGGCGCTTTGCGACTCGGCCCGTAGCGTTCATGGATACCCGTGGTGTGGACAGCGCAGCGAAGCGGAGATAGCGCCTAGGCTTCTTGGACAAGACCACTTCATTGAACGATAAAAATATTCTATTTTGGAAGGAACAATTATGGGAATTATCAAAGCAGCAACAAGCAGTATTGGTGGAGCACTTTCTGACCAATGGCTCGAAGTGATTGAGCCAAATGAAATGTCTGGACAAACTGTTTTTACAAATGGCATTAAAGTTAGAAAAGATGATAAACGCGGTTCAAACCGCAAAGGAACAAGCGATGTGATAACGGACGGTTCGGTCGTGCACGTCTATGAAAATATGATGATGCTTCTTGTTGACGGTGGAAAAATTATTGACTATACTGCCGAACCTGGCTATTATACTGTCAAAAATGACACTGCACCAAGTATGTTTAATGGTGATTTGCGTGCCTCTGTTCAAGAAAGCTTCTTCCGTTTCAAGTTTGGTGGTGTCACTCCACAAGCTCAGAAAGTTTTCTTTATCAATTTACAAGAAATCAAAGGTATCAAGTTTGGCACAGCAACACCTTTGCAATACTTTGATAATTTTTACAATGCAGAATTGTTTTTGCGAACACATGGGACTTATTCTATCAAAATCACAGACCCATTGGCTTTTTATACAAATGCAATCCCTAAAAATGCTGAGCGCGTAGAAATTAATGATATTAACGAACAATACTTAGCTGAATTTTTGACTGCATTGAATACTTCAATCAATCAATATTCCGCGCAAGGAGAACGCGTTTCATTTTTGACTTCTAAGTCAATGGAATTGTCAAAATATATGGCTGACGCCTTAGATGAAGATTGGACAAAACTGCGTGGCATGGAAATCGTTTCTGTAGCCGTTGCCAGCATTTCTTATACAGATGATAGCCAAAAGCTTATCAATATGCGCAACCAGGGCGCAATGTTAGGCGATCCAAGTGTGCGTGAAGGTTATGTACAAGGTGCCGTAGCACGTGGTCTTGAAGCTGCTGGTAGCAATCCTTCTGGGGCAATGAATGCTTTCATGGGCATGAATATGGGTGGTCAAAACCTAACTGGTTTCTCTAGTACAAATCAAGCACAAATGGCGCAACAACAAACACAAAAAGAATCTGCTGAAACTTGGACTTGTCCTGAATGTTCAACTGAGAACACTGGAAAATTCTGCTCCAACTGTGGACACGGTAAGCCTCAGCCTGCAGCTAGCTCTGATATCAAAATGGCTTGCAACGAATGTGGGGCTGTTGTCAATTTGACAAATGGTGTTCCTAAGTTCTGTCCTGAATGTGGGAAACCCTTTGTGGCAAGGGCTTTGTGAGGTCTTTTATGAAAGCCTCTCTAATTTTGAGCCTGATTGGTAATATTTTCAACTCTGTAATTTTTGGTTTTCTTTGGATTGGTGCTATCAGTCAAATTTATGCACATCAGTATCTGTCAGATATGATTGGTTACTTATTATGGTTTAGTATTGTTCTAGTTTTTGGCTGGTTTTCTCGTGAGTTAATGAAAAGAAAAGGCGCAAAAACAATAAAAACTGGACGTATCCTTATGCGAATTGTTGCTATTTTTTCTTTACTTGATTTTCCTGGTGCCCTTTTGCTCTTCATCGCCAGTTTCTTAGGAAAAAAAGAACAAGAACACTCTCAAGCTCTTGGTGTTTTAGAAGATGACGACCCTAGCAATGACTGGGCAGATTATTGAAGTGATTACTTCATCAGTAGGAAATTCTTTCTCTCCTACTGATGTTAGTAGAACGAAAACAAAGCTTAGTGTTGCCTATCCCTCCACCTGAAGAGATGGGGGAGTTGCCACTCCGACTAGGTGCCTTAGCACCGTAGCGAGGATCGACAGCGGAGCCCAAAGGGCGAAGATAGCACGCACTTGCTTGCTTAAAAAAGGAGACCTTATGAGCGACAATGCTGTGCTTACGCACAAATGTCCCAATTGCGGAGGACCGCTCTTATTTGAACCTAAAAATCAAAAATTCCATTGTGAATATTGTGGTTCTACTTTTACTGAACAGGAAGTGACAGAGTTTGAAGCCAAGCAGGCTGATGCAGCTATTACTGACAACTTATCAACAACTTCTGTCAGTACTGACAGCAATGAAAATGATGATAAAACCGGCGAAGTCGGCATTTTTCTGTGTCCTTCTTGCGGTGCTGAAATCGTGACAGATGCAACAACAGCATCAACTTGGTGTTATTACTGTCATAATCCCGTCGTGCTTACTTCTAGACTTTCTGGTCAATTTTTGCCAGAGAAAATTTTGCCTTTTCAGATTGAACGAGATGATGCTGAAGCAAAATTTTTGGATTGGGTCGGTAAAAAATTGTTTGTCCCTAAAGAATTTTTTAATAAAAAGCAAATTCAAAATCTTTCTGGTGTCTATTTTCCTTACTGGGCTGTGGATGCGGATTTGTCTGGTGAAATGTCTGCTGATGCGACTAATTTACGTGTTTGGATTGCTGGGGACATTGAATACACCGAGCACTCACAGTATGCTATCGCGCGCGCTGGAGACAGCAGATTCAAGGATTTAATCAAAAACGCTTTACAAAAAAATCTGGCTGATAAGATGGTTGGCTCAGTTCAACCTTTTGACATGAGTGCAGCAATTCCCTTCAAAAATCAGTACCTATCAGGTTTTCTGACAGAAAAACGAGATATTGAGTTCACTGACATGAAAGAAAATGTTGAACAAGAGTTTCGTCAGTATGCTGACAGACTTATGGAAAGCACGATTAGTGGTTACAGTTCTATCAGCAATGTCCGTAGTCAGCAGCAAATCCAAAAACTTGATGAAGATTATGTACTTCTTCCTATTTGGCTTGTCACCTATCGTGAAACAGGCAATGATAAACTTTTTTACTATGCAATGAATGGACAAACAGGTAAAGTGGCTGGTGTCCTGCCCATTGACAAAACAAAACTTTGGATCTGGGCAATAGGACTATGCATGCTTATTTTAATTTTAGGAATTTTAGTGGGGTATTTCATTTCATGAGAAAAAAATCAACACTTTTTATCCTTTCTTTTTTGAGTCTATTTTTTATATTCTTTGCTCAGCAAGCCACAGCACAGACTTTCCCTTCAAATATTGAAGATAATGCACAGATTTTGGGAAATAATATTTCAACATTGTCCCAAAAAGCTCAAGAAGTCGCGCAAATAACAAAAGCTGGTGTCTTTGTCGTCACGACAGAAAACGATATATCAGCAGGCGATTACGCAAGAACTTATTTGGCAGACAAAGTGGGTAGTGGCAATAATGGTGTCGTCCTCGTCATCAATATGAATCTTCGCAAAGTTTATATCTGGGCAACAGGAAATATGAAATATTATCTGCCAAGTTCTCGGATTAATGCCACGCTTGATGTCGTGCAACCTGCTTTATCAGATAACGATAACATTGGTGCAGTAAGTGGCTTTTTTGACAAAGTCGAACATTATTATCAAGCTGGTATTCCTACTTCTCGCAAATACACGGTTAATCCTGAAACTGGTGTCGTCACTTTTCATCGAAGTTTTCAACCGCTCAATATTTTAATCGCAGGTATTGTTGCACTTATTGTTGGTGGCAGTTTTGTCTGGACGATTTATCGACGTTATCAAATGAAGGGCAGCCATTCAATTTGGCGCTATGATTATGGAACAAATGGTAAACTTGAACTCAATGAACAACAAGATGTTCTCGTTAACACTTTCATCACAACACGGCGAATTCCTCGCCCCTCTTCAAACAGTGGCGGTAGTTCTGGTGGAGGTTCCGGCGGAGGTCGTAGTTTTTAAAACAAAAAAATTCATCAGTAGATGAATTTTTTTGTTTTACCGCTACATTTACGCTATCATTTGAGTAAAATTTATCAAGGCAAGTGCGTGCTATCTCCGACCTTCGGACTATGCTGTTGATGCTAACACACCCAGTCGCAATCGTAATACTCCGACCTTTTACTTAGGCTTCTGAGGGGACAAGGCGACCTCATATCGAGGGTGTTAAGCAGACTGTTGCAGCTTTAGCTGAGTACAAGTTGCTTAGATATTACCCCTAGAAGTTCTATCTTAAATTCAGTAGTGAGTTGTCCTTTTATCAGTCACTTCTGCAACTGAAGAAAATGGACAAATGTTTTATGAAACTCCCGCTAAATAAGTCTTGACTTCATTTTATTATCTTATACTCACCAGATTTGAGGCTTCCCAAATCATACTGACCAATAGATCTGCGAATCAACCGCAAAGTTGGAAAACCAACGGCTGCTGTCATTCGACGCACCTGTCGATTTTTCCCCTCCTTAATCGAAATCTCTATCCAACTCGTTGGAATATTTTTTCTCTCACGTATCGGAGGTGTTCGCGCCCATATCCAATCAGGTGGTACAATTTTTTTAACCTTTGCAGGTAACGTTTTCCCATCTTTGAGCAAAATTCCTAGACGCAATTTCCGAGCTGCTTCATCTGAAAAATCTCCCTCAACCTGTACCACATAAGTCTTATAAGACTTTGATTTGGGGTCTGTCAGCTGATGATTAAGTTTACCATCATCTGTCAGTAAAAGTAAGCCCTCACTGTCTTTATCCAGTCGTCCCGCTGCATAAACATTAGGAATTTTGATATAGTCCGAAAGGTTAGCACGACCATCCTCATCTGTAAATTTTGTCAATACATTATAAGGTTTATTAAAAAGTACAATCATAACTCATCTTTCAATATAGCAACAAAGCCGTTTGCAGCAATTGCAGCTTGTGTTGTTTTTCCAATTGCAATCAATTTCAAAGGGAAATCAAAATTTTTATAGACACTATAAAATCTTGCCCACGCTGATGGACTTGTCAGATAAACCGCATCTAAATTTCCTGCTGACAGAAGTTTTTCAAGTGCCGAAGTAGCTGACAGATTTGCCCGATTCTCATAACAAACCACATTTTTAATGACGGCATTTGTCGCCACTATCGGTTCTGCCAAGTCTGACATCGGATAAAAAATCTGTACCTCCTCAGAATACAAACTTTTCCATTCAGCAACAAATTCTTCCTTATTTGCCTTTGACGAAACAAAATCAGGCTCATAACCACACTGACGAATTCGGCTTGCCGTATGCTCGCCAATGCAAGCAATTTTTATTGGCTTTGTAAGTAGTGATAGAATCATTTTTACTGGTGTCTGACTCGTAAAAATAACCCAATGTGACTGATTCAAATCCAGTATATCCTGTGCTGTTAATGTTCTCAAAACAAGCACTGACAGAGGCAAAATTTGACTTACAAAATTTCTGTCAGCAAAAAATTTTTCGTCAGCAGCAGAATTTTTTCTCGTCAGTAAAATTTTCTTCGTCTGCTCCCGTTGCTGATGTGTGCGTAAAACACTTTTCACTTCATCAGCTCCTCATAAGCCTGCACAGCAAGCGAAAGTGGATTTTCCCCTGTAAAACGAACAGAACGCCCTGCATCATTATCATCTTTGGCAAGAAAAGCATTAAACACCCATTCCTCATCAAATTTCTGTGCCAAAGCTCCAAGCGGAATATCACAGTTTCCATTCATCAATTCTAAGAACTTGCGTTCCGCAATTGCCATCTGTTCTGTTTCAAGATCAGAAATTTCTTTCAACAGCTGAAAGACTTCCTCATCATCCATCCGACATTCCACCCCTAGAATTCCCTGCCCAACTGCAGGAACAAAACTGTCTGGACAAAGCGGCTCATACAACAAATGCTCTAAATAACCCATTCGCTCAAGACCAGCACAAGCCAGCACAACACCATCCAAATGTTCATCCAACATTTTCTCTAAACGTGTCTCGATTTTTCCACGAATTGGAACCGTTTCTACCTCATTAAAATGAAGCTCAAGTTGCTTAATCCGACGGCTTGAACCAGTACCCAATCGCAAACCACCATCCGAAATCCTTTTTTCAGAATACTCAGGATAAACCACACAGTCCAAAGGATTTGCGCGCTTTGGGTGAGCTGCCAAAACCAGACCCTCAGGTAGAATTGCCGGTAAATCTTTCAAAGAATGGACTGCAAAATCAATCTCCGAATCAATCAATTCTCGCTCCACCTCTTTTGCAAAAATTCCCTTTCCACCAATTTCTGAAAGTTTAGATTTTTGGTCTCTATCCCCTAATGTCGAAATTCCAACAATTTCAATCTCAAGTTCAGGATGTTTGGCTTTAAGCATTTCAACAACCAGTTCCGTTTGTTTCATAGCAAGCGGACTCTTACGCGTTCCAACTTTTAAATTTCTCATGTTCTCTGTATTTCCATCTCAAAAAAAATATAGCATAGCTTTAGAATGTTTCTTTTAGAAGCCGATTCAGCTTCGACCCGCAAGGTTTTTATACCTCTTCACCCCTCCGTCAGTTCACTTTTCTCTTGCCAATTCTGCAAAGGCACGCCCGCAAGCTGCGATTGTTGCATCAATATCTGCATCGGTATGTGCTGTTGATAAGAACCATGTTTCAAATTGTGAAGCAGGTAAATAAATCCCCTGCTCAAGCATTTTTTTGAAAAACCGTGCAAACATCACAGTATCAGCTGTTTTTGCTGTTTCAAAATTAACAACTGTCTCATTAGTGAAGAATACACCCATCATTCCACCCACATGACTTGTAGATAGAGCAATTCCATACTTCTTAGCCGCCAACTCAAATCCTGACAATAATCTAGCTGCTTTACGCTCAAACTCAACATAATCATCAACTGATAACTGTTTCAAAGTTTCCAAACCAGCTGTCATCGCTAAAGGATTCCCAGATAAAGTTCCAGCCTGATAAATCGGTCCACTAGGTGCAATTTGTTCCATTATTTCACGACGTCCACCATAGGCTCCAACAGGCAAACCGCCACCGATAATTTTTCCAAAGCACGTAATGTCGGGTTCAATACCAAATTTACCTTGAGCACAATTGTAGTCCACACGAAAGCCAGTCATCACTTCATCAAAAATCAAAAGCGCACCAAACTCCGCTGTAATCTCGCGTAAACCTTCCAAAAAACCAGCAACAGGTGGAACACAACCCATGTTTCCTCCCACTGGTTCAACAATGACTGCCGCAATATCATCACCAAAATGTTCAAAAGCAACACGCAAAGCTACCAAATCATTGTAAGGCACCGTCAAAGTATTCTCCGCAATACCAGCAGGCACTCCAGGAGAGTCAGGTAATCCAAGCGTTGCCACACCAGACCCCGCCTTAATTAACAACGAATCCGCGTGTCCATGATAAGACCCCTCAAACTTCACAATCTTGTTGCGCCCCGTCACACCACGTGCCAGACGCAGAGCAGACATTGTCGCCTCCGTTCCTGAATTCACCATCCGAACCATCTCAACGGATGGCACTCGACGAATGACAAGTTCAGCTAGTTCAGTTTCAATTTCTGTTGGTGCACCAAAAGATGTCCCACGTGCCACACTAGCCTCTAAAGCTCTCACAACCGACTGCTCTGCGTGTCCAAGAACCAATGGTCCCCAAGACAAGACATAATCAATATATTCATTGCCATCAATATCGTAAAGCCTGCTTCCAGCGCCATGGTCAATGAATACAGGATTCATATCAACAGATTTAAATGCTCGTACAGGACTATTTACCCCACCAGGCAGCACTTTTTTAGCTTCATCAAAAGCTTTTACTGATTTTTCAAACATGATTTTCTCCCATAAAGATATAAAGAATACTCGTTTTGAGGATATAAAATTACAGCTAATTCTCTACAAAAAGCAATAATGAATTAACCTTGCTACACAACTTCATGGTGCAAAACTAGCACCACATGACACTCCTTCGTATAACGTCTCCATTTTATATAGTCACTGAATCAACCGAATAAGCAACAACAGCGATGATTTGTTTCATCTAGTCAGTTGCCCTTGCAACTAGATACTTTAGCAGCATAGTGAAAGAGTCTAAGCCACTCTTTTATACTCAGAAATTTATCTCAATTCTTCTCTCCATTTTACCAAAAAAAACAATCAATAGCTCCTTTGAGAACATTTTTCTCTTTTTACTTTGTGAAATTTTATAATCCTTAAAAACAAACCAATTTTTTTATTTTCATCAAAAACAATCAATAAACACAGCAAAATAAAGCACTTCTATTTTTAGACAAATTATAAAGTTTGTTCACTTTGTGAATTTTAAACTTGAAAATGTATTATTCTTGTAGTAAAATAGAAATCGTTTTCAGAATACGTTTACAAACGTTCGAGTTTATTTCAGTAAAATTAAAGTAAGCTCATATTTTAAAGGAGGAACACATCTATGTCTGAAGGATTACCATTGCAATCCACTGAACAACCACAATATATCATGGCGATTGACCAAGGTACAACAAGCTCACGCGCCATTATCTTTGACCATGATGGCAAACACGTAGGAACTAGCCAAAAAGAATTTACCCAATACTTCCCTGAAGCAGGCTGGGTCGAACATGATGCCAATGAAATTTGGAATTCTGTTCAATCCGTCATTGCAGGAGCCTTCATTGAATCTGGAATAAAACCCTACCAAATTGCAGGAATAGGAATCACCAACCAGCGTGAAACAACTGTCGTCTGGGATAAAGAAACAGGACTTCCCATTTATCATGCGATTGTTTGGCAATCTCGCCAATCCGCAAGCATTGCAGACCAACTTAAAAATGCAGGGCATGCTGAACTTTTCCACAAAAAAACAGGACTTATTATCGACTCCTATTTCTCTGCAACCAAGATTCGTTGGATTTTGGATCATGTAGAAGGTGCACAAGAACGTGCAGAAAAAGGTGAACTTCTTTTCGGTACGATTGACAGCTGGCTGGTCTACAAACTCACCGATGGCAAAGTTCATGTCACTGACTATTCTAACGCCAGTCGTACCATGCTCTTCAACATCAATACACTTGAGTGGGACCAAGAAATCCTTGATATCCTAAATATCCCAGCAGCTATGCTCCCTAAAGCCGTATCAAATTCAGAAATTTATGGTCTCACAAAAACTTATCACTTCTTTGGATCTAAAGTTCCTATTGCAGGAATGGCAGGTGACCAACAGGCCGCACTCTTTGGGCAAATGGCTTTTGAACCTGGCATGGTAAAAAATACCTATGGAACAGGTTCGTTCATCGTGATGAACACAGGAGATAAACCACAACTCTCACACAATAATCTACTTACTACAATCGGTTACGGCATTAACGGTGAAATCAACTATGCCCTTGAAGGCTCTGTATTCGTTGCCGGCTCCTCTATACAGTGGCTACGTGATGGTCTCAAAATTATCACCAAAGCCAGTGAATCCGAATCTGCAGCACTCGAGTCAAAAAACGAAGATGAGGTTTATATGGTTCCTGCCTTTGTTGGACTCGGAGCACCTTATTGGGACCAAGACGCACGCGGCGCTATCTTCGGTTTAACACGTGGCACAACGGATAAAGACCTGATTAAAGCAACTTTGCAAGGCATCGCCTATCAAGTTCGAGATATTCTAGGTGCAATGGCAGAAGATACAGGAATAGACATCCCCGTACTAAAAGTTGATGGTGGTGCTACTAACAATGATTATCTTATGCAATTCCAAGCCGACATCTTAAACACCTCTGTTCAGCGTGCAGGTGATTTAGAAACCACCGCACTTGGTGCAGCCTTCCTTGCAGGACTTGCTGTTGGTTATTGGAAAGACTTTGATGAACTCAAGTCTTCTGCAAAAGAAGGTAAACGTTTTGATGTCCAAATGAATGATGAACGACGTGAAAAACTCTATTCAGGCTGGAAAAAAGCAGTTGAAGCAACACGTACTTTCAAATAACAATCCGTTCATCATATATTAGTTAGGAGTGAGAAAATGCCAATTTCTCGTGAAAAAAATATAGAAACTCTCAAAAATCATCCTGAAGGATGGGATTTCATTATCATAGGTGGAGGAGCAACAGGACTGGGAGTTGCCGTTGATGCTGCTTCTCGTGGATATAAGACTGTTCTACTTGAACAAAATGACTTTGCAAAATCAACTTCAAGTCGGTCAACAAAACTCGTTCACGGAGGTGTTCGTTACCTTGCACAAGGCGATATCGCTCTTGTTCGAGAAGCCCTTCATGAACGCGGTCGCCTAGCACGTAATGCTCAACATCTCGTTAAAAGTCAAAAATTCATTATCGCCAACCGAAAAACTTGGGAACAACCTTTTTACTCTGTTGGTATGAAATTTTATGATGCCTTAGCTGGAAAACTCAATATTGGAAAATCAAAGATTTATTCCAAGAAAAAAGTCAAAGAAGGAATCCCTAAAATCAAGTTTGATGGCTTAGTTGGCGGTGTCATGTATTATGATGGGCAATTTGATGATGCCAGAATGGCAATAAATCTCGTCCAGACTGCAACAGAACATGGTGCCGTCCTAGTCAACTATGCTGGTGTTACAGGATTAAGGAAATCAAACGGAAAAATTTCAGGAGTATCCGTCAAAGATAATTTTACAGGTGAGTCTTTTGAGTTAAATGGAAAAGTTGTCATCAATGCATCAGGCATCTTCGTTGACCAAATTATGTCTATGGACATCAAAAATCACAAGCCCTCAGTTCGTCCATCCCAAGGGGTTCATTTGATTGTTGATGGAAAATTTTTGGGAGGCGATGATGCGATTATGGTTCCTAAAACCTCAGATGGTCGCGTTCTTTTCTGTGTTCCTTGGCACAATAAAGTTATCTTAGGAACAACAGACACGCCTTTGACAGAGTTTACTCTAGAGCCTCGCCCACTTGAAGAGGAAATTGACTTCATTCTTCATACAGCAGGTGAATATCTTGAACAAGCACCAACCCGCAATGATGTACTTTGTGCTTATGCAGGACTCCGTCCACTTGCTGCCCCGAAAGAAGGAGCAGACCCTTCCAAAACAAAAGAAATCTCACGAAGTCATAAACTATTCAGCAATGATTCTGGTCTCGTCACTATCACTGGTGGCAAGTGGACAACTTATCGGCAAATGGCAGAAGAAACCGTTGATTTAGGAGTAAAAATTGGAAACCTGCCTATTCATGACTGCATCACAAAAACACTGACTATTCATGGTTCAAAACCAACAACAACTCAAGACCGTGAAGACTGGATTTACGTCTATGGAACTGATGGTGAAAAGATTCGTCAACTTGAAAAAGAGAATCCAGAACTTGCGCAACCGCTCTCTGAGAAATATGAGTTCACTGGAGGAGAAGTCGTCTGGGCTGTTCGCGAAGAAATGGCACAAAAACTTGAAGATGTCCTTGCTAGACGTGTTCGTGTTTTATTCCTTGATGCGCGCGAATCTAAAGTAATTGCTCCAAAGGTCGCTCATATTATGGCAACAGAGCTAGGATACAACAAAGATTGGGAACTTGAACAAGTTACAGATTATAATAAATTAGCTGACGGATATATTTTATAGACCACTATTTACTCATAACGAGCAGGTATATGGTATAAAAGCAATGAATTAACATTATTACACAACTTCATGGCGCAAAAAAGGCGCCTGAGTTGTCCATTTCTTCTTATTTTAATGTATATACCATCTAGAAATAATATAGATTAGTTAAATTAAAAAATAATGAAAGGTAGGTTTACTAAAAAACGATATTCTTTTCCCATCATGCCGTAAAAAAACACCTTTTTTAAAAAGTGTTAGTGTTTCGTGCGCCCTGATGAAAAAAATATAGCTATTTAATAAACCTTTTATAGAGGTGCGTTATGCATTCTGTTTTGATCCAATGTCTTGGTGAATTTCTTGGAGATTTTATCATTATCCTATTTGGCAATGGTGTAGTTGCTAGTGTTTCTTTAAACAAAACAAAGGCTCAGGGAACTGGTTGGCTTGCAATCGCTCTAGGTTGGGGCTTTGCAGTTCTATTTGCGGTAATGATTGGTGGTGTCTTCTCGCCTGCAGCATCATTTAACCCTGCTTTAACTCTTGCTATGGCGATGATTGGAAAATTCAGCTGGAATCTTGTTCTTCCGTTTATCCTTGCTCAGTTTCTTGGAGCAATGGTAGGACAACTTTTTGTTTGGCTTTTCTTCTATCCTCACTGGGCAGAAACTAAAGATTCAGCTACAATTCTTGGATGTTTCTCTACTGGTCCTGCAATCAAACACACTCCATCTAATATCTTTGGAGAAGCAGTCGGAACAGCCATTCTCCTAATTGGAGTTCTTGCTTTTGGTCAAAATAAACTTGTGGCGGGTGTTTCACCAATGATGGTAGGCTGGCTTATCATGGCAATTGGTCTTTCATTGGGGGCTACTACTGGATATGCCATCAATCCCGCACGTGATTGGGGTCCCCGTATTATGCACAGCATACTCCCTATTGCAAACAAAGGAAAATCAGGTTGGGACTATGCTTTAGTTCCTCTAGTTGGTCCAATTCTCGGAGGTGCTCTTGGAGCATTACTCTACCAAGGTTTATTAGGATTACTACATTGATAATGTTAGTCAAAAAAGCCCTCAATTCACGAGGGCCTTTTTATTCATCATTTATTCTTTACAATTCAAGTCTTTCCATACCCAATCTGTAAATTCTGGAATATCTATTCCTTCATTACGCGTTACTTCGAAATGATGCGCAATTGTTCGCTTCATTCGGTCAATAAATGCCTTTGCCAATGCCTGATTGACTTTGCGTTCGACATACAGGATTTGGACAGCATCAATCGCTTGATGAAACCTATCCAGTTCTGAATAAACACGCATATCATAAGTCGTAGTAATATCACCATCTTCTCTGTAACCGTGTACTTTCAGCCCTAGATGACCTCTTTGATAAAAAATTGATTCTATCAAATCTTCATAGCCATGAAATCCAAAAATAACTGGTGTTCCTGACGGACCAAAGTATTTTTCAAATTCTTCGTCAGAAAGTTCACGTTCCTGATTAAGCAAACCATTTTTCTTCTGCAAACATCCAAGCTCAACAATATTGACATAACGAAACTTCACTTCTGGGAAAATTTCATTTACTAGCTGCAAAGCTGCCAATGTTTCAATCGTAGGCTCTGCACCCGCAGAAGCAAAAACCAAATCAACATCCTCACCTTCTTTAGCCGTCGAAGCCCAGTCAATAACGGCAATCCCATCCTTTGCTAATTTTTCCGCTTCTTCAACCGTAAACCATTGTTGCCGAGGTTGTTTTGACGCAACAATATGGTTGATTTTGCTCCTATCTTGAAAAGCACGATTAAACACAGCCAGCAAAGTATTTCCATCAGCTGGTAAATACTGACGAATAAAATCAGACTTCTTTTCCGCTAAGTGTGTTAGCATACCAGGATCTTGGTGAGTATAACCATTATGGTCTTGTTGGAAAACTGTTGAGGTTGAAATCACATTTAAGGCTGGATAATCATGCCGCCATTTTTGTTCAGAAGCCTGGCGAATCCATTTAAAATACTGAGTCAACATAGAATCAACTACACGTAAAAAACCTTCATACGAAGCAAAAACTCCTGTACGACCAGTCAAAGTATAAGCTTCCAAAAATCCTTCTGCTTGATGCTCTGATAATTGTGAATCAATAATTCTCCCCTCTGGTGCAATAGACTCATCATTAGGATTTTTGATAACTTGCATCCATTGGCGATTCGTCACTTTAAACATTTCCCAAAAACGATTAGACATCGTTTCATCAGGACCAAACAAGCGGAATCTTGTCGGATTGAGTCTCACAATCTCAGCAAAATACTTAGATAGTACATTCATGTCCATGTTGTCATTGACCACTGGCAATAATTTCCCTCGATTTTTCGCTGTAATATCATTTGCAAACTTCTTCCAATCTGGTAAGGTCAAGTTTGAACGGTCAATCCCTCCGTTTGTCACTGGGTTAGCTGCCATGCGCATATTCCCTTTCGGAGAAAACTCACGTAATTCTTCTTTAAGGGTTCCATCAGTATTGAATAATTCTTCAGGTTTATAAGACTTCATCCACTCTTCAAACTCTGGCAAAGTCTGCATATTTCTACTCGATAATGGCAATGGAACTTGATGAGCACGAAAACTATGTTCAATTGGCATTCCCTTACCATCAAACTTTGGACCACTCCAGTCGTTAAAGCGAGGACCACCCCAACCTTTCGGGAGTCGCGCAATGATAACTGGCCAAGCTGGAATTTCTCCATTTTGGTAGCGACCATGTTCACGCGCATCTGACCAAATCTGATGAATATCTTCTATCGCTTTATCAAATACTTCTGCTGCAATTTTATGATAAGTCATGTAATCATGAATATCATCATTTTCGATATAGCGTGGACTATATCCTAGTCCTTCAAAAAATTTACGAATGTCCACATCAGAAGTTCGAGCAAATAGCGTTGGATTAGAAATTTTAAAACCATTCAAGTCCAAAATTGGTAAAAGCGCACCATCATTTTTAGGATTAATAAATTTAATCGAGTGCCAACCTGCCATCAGAGGACCTGTTTCTGCTTCCCCATCCCCTACCACAGCAAAAGCAATTTGGTCAGGTTGGTCAAGGATTGCCCCCGTCGCATGAGAAAGCGTATAGCCTAATTCTCCTCCTTCGTGTAATGAACCTGGCGTTTGTGCCGTCATATGTGAACCAATGCCACCTGGAAATGAGAACCGTTTGTATAAACGCGTCATCCCTTCAAGATCTTGTGTGATTTCAGGATAAGCTTCTGTATAACTTCCATCAAGATATGAAGGAACAACCATCGCCTGTCCACCATGTCCAGGACCACCAAGATAAAACATCTTCTGTTGATACTTGTTAATTAACCGATTGGCATGTGCATAGAGGAAGGTTTGTCCTGAGACAGTTCCCCAGTGACCGATTGGATTAGCTTTTAAATCTTCTGCTTGAATCGGTGTTTTAGTTACTGAAAAAAGTGGATTAGATTTCAAAAAAATCATTCCTGCACCAAGATAGGTTGCTGCTCTCCACCATTTATCAAGATTTTTAAGATATTCATATGAATTATAATTCGCCACTATATTCTCCTTTTAATTTCTATCTCCATTTAAAATTCACAAACAAGTTTAATTTTATTATATTTATCCGTTAAGATGATGGACACGATGAAGTAGTTCTGCTTCGATTTGTTCCAATGTTTTACCACGAGTTTCGATAACCCTCTTACTAGTAAACCAGATAGATAGAAAGCAACAAACTGCATAAAGTAAGAAAATTTTACCCGTACCAAAAAATGAAAGCAAAGGCAAGAAAGTTAATGAAACTACCCAATTTGCAGCCCAGTTAACTGCGGCCCCAAAAGAATTTCCAAGTCCACGAATCTTTAGTGGGAAACTTTCGCCGATCATCACCCACATTACAGGTCCCCACGTTGCAGAAAAGAAAGCGATATAAACCGTTAATGCAATAACTGCCAAATATTTACCAAAACCAATATGTGCATTTTCAGCCAAAATCATCCCAACAGACATCAGTACAAGAGAAATCCCCATTCCCCAAGCGCCAAAATTCAACATCCACCGACGATTAACCTTATCCATCACTTTCATTGCAATATAGGTGACAATCACGTTAAAAATACCAATACCAATGTGAGCGAGCAATGCTGCACTTGCCCCAAAACCAACAGAAACAAAGATTGATGGAGCAAAGTATAAAACAGTATTGCAGCCCATCACTTGTTGGAAAACAGCAAGTCCAATCGCCATAATCAACACTGGACGTGACATTTTCCCAAATAATTCTTGCAATCCACCTTGCTTTTCCTCATTTGCCATAAGTTGTATATCAGAAATTTCGGCATCAATAGAATCAGGATTGTCATTAATCATCCTTAAAATCTCACGCGCTCCCTTTTCATCATCATGACGTACAAGAAATCGTGGAGATTCAGGTAAAAATAACCCACCAATAAAAAGTAAAGCCGCAGGAATTGTTGCAAGCCCAAGCATCCAGTGCCAGTTTCCTGACACTCTTTGCAAAGCATAATTTGAAATGTAAGCAAGTAAGATTCCAGTCATAATCATCAATTGAAACATTGTAGATACTCCACCACGAATTTCTGCAGGTGAAAGTTCTGATAGATAAGTAGGAACTAATGCAGATGCTGAACCAACAGCCATCCCTAAAATAACACGAGAAATGATGAGTAGCTCTGCACTATTAGAAAGTCCAGAACCTAAAGCTCCAATAAAAAATATGATTGCTGATAGTAACAAAAGTCGTTTACGTCCAAACCTATCACTCATCGGTCCAATAACAACAGCACCAATTACCGCACCCATCAAAACTGCTGCAGTAATCCACCCTTCCATCCAAGCCCAACTACTAACATGCCAACTCTCTTTTTCAATGAAAAGTAATGCACCAGATATAACACCCGTATCATATCCAAATAATAGCCCACCTAAAGCACCAAAAAAATAGATGAAAGTGGGAGAAAGTTTTCTCATAACAATAACTCCTTAATTTTATTTTCGCAAGTCTCTCTTGCATTGTTTTATTACACTTAAATGATACCGCTTTCTAATTATATTTTCTTGGAGAACTTTGATATTTTAAAACGGAAAGGTTGCGTTTATTTCATTTTAAAAAACCGTCTTTTTGCACTAGACGGCTTAACTTAACATCAGTATCTTTTTAATATACGTGCTGGATTTCCAGCAGCCATGCAATGACTGGGAACATCTTTAGTGACTACACTCCCTGCACCAATCACAACATCATCCCCGATTGACACCCCTGGTAAGATAATCACACCTCCTCCAAGCCAACAGTCATCACCAATCGTAATCGGTGCATCATACTGCCAACCTTGTCTTCTTAAGCTAGGACTACTAGCATGATGATTAGGGGTAAATAATTGACAATTTGGACCAATAAAACAGTGATTTCCTATCGTCACTTTTCCAGCACTAATCACTTGTAGTCCAGAGTTAATAAAACTTTCTTCTCCCACATAAAAATGTTCAGGATATTCCACGCTCGTCAACGGAAAATATATTTCAGCTGTCTTAGAAAGATGAGGCAAAAAGTCTTCGAGAAGCACTCTTGCTTCTTCAAAACTTTCTTTTGATTTATCATTTATTTTTTGTATTCTTTGGCTACTCTTTTTGACAATTTCTTGCAATTCTGGCTCTTTGCCAAATTGGTACCAATCTCCATTTTCTATTTTTTCAAATAGGGATACCTTGTTTAATCGCTCAATTTCTTCATTAGTGAGTGTTCTTTGCATTTTATTCTTCCCTTTTCTTACCATCTATCTTCTGTATAATTTGCATCTGGCGCACCCATTACCCGCTCTCCTTTTTGCAGTTTGTCAATGATTTGTTCATCTGTTGGTGTCAAAGACCAGTCAAAGATACTAATATTTTGTTCCTGCCTTGCAAAATTCGTTGATTTTGGAATGACAGCAATTTTTTTTTGAACAAGCCAACGTAAAATAATCTGCCCTGCTGACTTATGATATTTTTGGGCTAATTCTATTATTTTACTATCATTTAGTTCTTGACCACCGTGACCTAAAGGACTCCATGCTTGAAGTTGAATCCCTAACTTCTGCAAATAATTATGAGTAACATGGTTAGAAAAGTAAGGATGGGTTTCCAGTTGGTCAACTGCAGGCATAATTCTTGCGCGGGTTAAGAGACGATCAATATGATTAGGTTCAAAATTTGACACTCCTATCGCTCTTACAAGACCATCATCATAGAGTTCTTCTAATGCTTTCCATGTTTCAAAAAAAGTTTTTTCCTTTGGCCAATGAATCAAATATAAATCTAAATAATCCGTCTGTAATTCCTTTAGTGTTTTCTGAAATGCAGACAATGTTTGTTCATAACCTTGCTCATCTTGGGCGATTTTACTCGTCAACCAATATTCCTCACGATTACATTCTAAAGTTTGCAACCAATTTCCAAGAGCAATTTGATTACCATAACTCGATGCCGTATCAAAAAGGCGATACCCCATATTCCAAGCGCTATTATAAACAGCATTAAAGTCAGAGACATCTGTTTCAAGAACAGAACCAAACCCAAGGACTGGCATCTTTATTCCATTGTTCAATATCACAAACTTTTTTCCATAATTTTTGTTCATTTTTACCTTACCTTTAGAAAACTCACTTCGCCTTTAAAGGTGAAGTGAGTTATTTTCTTATTAATCAAAACGAGATTCACTAGCTTCCCAGCTGTACGAACCATCATCCTTAAGAAGTTTGTCGCCTAGTTCTTGATAATCAAAATAATCAAACTCAGCTTGAGCATCATATCCAGAATAATCAACAGCAGCAAGTCCTACAAAAGCACCAGTGAAGAATCCACCATAAGACTGTACTACATAATCATCTGACAACACAGCTGCGTCCAAGTAAACTGGAATTTCTATAAATTCTTTGCCGTCAAACGAATATTCATAGCTATATGTTTCTTTACGAACTTTTGTTCGCAACCAAACATACTCTGTTCCTTCAGGAATTTTTATTGCATTATCTTTCAAATACGATGTATAATTGCCACGATTATTTTCTCCAACTTCGATGACATGACCTTTGATTTCATTCCATGTCACAAAAGCAAAACTCCAATGACGGTCGTTATAATAGTTGGTTAAACCGGCCATTTGTTGGTAACTAAAAGGGTTAAATTTAACCTTGGTTTCAGCGTCAAAGTAAAAAGCTTGCCATCTACGAGCAATTAAAGATAGGTCATGGACATTAGCTAGTGAGCCTTGTCCTACTAAAGTTAATTTACCATTTCCCACCTGACCCATTTTTTTATTAAATGGTACACGAAGAGTATTCCAATTCATATCTAGTGTATTATTTTCAAAATCATCGTGTTGTGAGTGATGAAAAGGAACCTTTGTCTCAATCGCATCTTTAGGTCCTTCAACAAAAGTAGTACCACCATGTCCACCGACAATACGAGGCCATCCTTCTTTGTCCCATTCAACTTTTTGAATAGAAGTTTCACGCCCTAATGTTGACCAGCCACGTGGGTCCGTGCTGGATTCGTTTTCTCTATTCCAAGGTCGAGCGCAAAGAGAAGCATAGTACCATTCTCCCTCAGGTGTTGAAACTAAGCCACCATGTCCTTGTTTTTGAATATAGGAATCTGGTGTATCAAAATTGGTAATAAAAGGATCCCCAGGTTCTGTTTCAAATGAGTTTGCTTCTAAAGTCTTAGATCTAGCAACGACTTCTTGATGGGTAAATATCGTTCCACCTTGAGCAGCAAAAAGGAAATAATAACCGTTTACTCTGTAAAGGTGTGGACCTTCAACTAACTTAACATGAGTTCCTTTATAGATTGTTCTTGCTGTTTCTGGACGAAGTTTCATCGTTGATACATCAAATTCTGTCAATGTAATTCCATCAAAAGGATGATGATACTCACGGTGATCCCAAGTTTGTTGGACAAGATATTTTTTGCCATTTTCATCATGAAAAAGTGAAGCATCAAACCCTACGCCGTTAAGCTTGATTGGTTCAGACCAAGGGCCATGGATATCTGTTGCTGTTGTCAGATAATTTGTCATATCCTTAAAAGCTCCCTCGGTAATTTTTACATCAGTATAAACTAACCAAAATTTTCCATCAGAATAAGATAAATCTGGTGCCCAGATTCCTCCTGATGATGGATTTCCTTTCATATCCAGTAATTTTGTGGTTGATAGAGGCGATGGAAGCAAGTTCCAATGTGCTAAATCTTTTGATTCGTGTAAACGCACGCCTGGAAACCACTCAAAAGTTGAATTTGCGATGTAGTACGTATCATCTACACGAATGATTGAAGGATCCGCATTGAACCCTGATAAAACCGGATTTTGAATTTGTGCCATTCTAAAAATTCTCCTTAATAAACATAAAAAGCAATGATAATCATATCTTTATATTATTTCTTTTACACTCTTGATAGTCACTCTGATTCAACAGAAAATGTATAAGTTGAAATGAAGGTCTTTTCTTCACCTGCTCTAAGTTCTATCGTTCCCCATTCAGGATGATGCACTATGTCAGGTAATTCTTGAAATTCAATAGCAAGCCCTCGATTAGGTGTCATCTTCTTTCCCGATACTGTTGACTCTTGTTCAGGATTGGTGGCTGTATAAATGACCACTGCCTGACGATCCGTTATACAGGTTAACCTTCTTCCTGATTTTTTCTCGAAAAGATTTAGAGCTTTTTTCGTATCTTGTTCTGGAAATACGAAGCAGTGATCAAAACCTTGAGGATTTTTTTCTAAAATACTCCTGATAGATACTGGTTTTCTCAAATCATAAACCGTCTCTCCCACAGGAACTAGATTTCCCGTTGGAATATTTTCTTCATCCACTTCAACTACTTTTGTCGTTGTGGTTTGTAAAATATGTTCCAAAGTACTCTCTTTGTCAGCTGTAAGGTTAAAATATGGGTGAAAAGCTGGATTGAAAACTGTGTCTTTTTCTGATGTTCCTGTCATTTTTACAGTTAGACATGATCCTTCAAGCTCATATATGACACTTACAGAAATATTTCCTGGAAAGCCTGATTGTTCATCCTTCAGAGTTAGTTTAATTCCTATTTTTTCTTTCTCTTTGAATACCTCATAATCCCAAAATTGTCTTTCCCATCCTTTGCTGCCAGAATGAAGCGTATTTTTTCCTTCATTTGCATCTAATTTAATCTCACCATAACTAGCTCCCGCAATCCTACCAGCTACTGGTCCACAAATTACTCCATAATATCCTCCATCATGTATATATGTTTCGGAATTGTCTTTAGAAAGGAGAATATTTTCAAACGTTCCATACTTATCGGGCGCAAAAATCTGATGGATACGCGCTCCAAAGTCATGGATGACAATGGTTAGATGCCCATTTGAAAGAGTAATTTCATGGATGCTCTTACCTGTTAAAAGCGGGAGCTCCTTTTCAGAAATATCACTTATCATAATCATTTTAAGTTCCCATCATTAAAGTCTACTAATTGATGAGATAAATTTTTTGTTGCTGAATAAACTTGTTTCCAGATTTGGTAAATTTTTTCATATTCGGCAACATTTTTAGCAATTGGTTTAAAGGTCTCTAGCTGATAGTGAACAAAAGCTTTCGTTACTTCTTCAAGTGTTGGATAGAAACCACAACCAAAAGCAGCAATCATACAAGCGCCGAGTCCTGGTCCTTGCTCAACGGTCAAGCGAATCATTTCTGTATTAAAAATATCTGCTTGCATTTGCATAATATCTGGATTTTGTGCCCCTCCACCTACAGAAATCAAGTATTTGAATGTTTTTCCTTTTGCTGATTCCATTATATCTTTTGAATCTCGTAAAGAAAATTGAATGCCTTCTAGGACTGCACGTGAAAAATGTCTTTGTTCATGTGTTGCTGAAATTCCTATAAAACTACCGCGGATTTTAGAATCAAAATGTGGTGTACGTTCTCCTACAATATAAGGTGTAAATAAAAGTCCACTAGACCCTACAGGTACAGTGTTCACATCAGAAAGTAATTCTGAAAAACCTTTACCCTGCCCAAAGGTTTCTTTGTACCAATTCAACGAATTACCTGCTGCTAAAGTAACACCCATAGAATAATAAGCCTGAGGTACAGTGTGATTAAAGAAGTGAAGTTTACCATCATAATTAGTAAACTTGGATTCAAAACTAGAAACAACTCCTGATGTTCCCATTGAGATCAATCCAATTTCTTCGTCAATCAATCCAACACCGAGAGCTGCTGCTGCATTATCTGCTCCACCAGCAAAAACTTTCACTTCATTTTGAATGCCAAATTTATCCTTGATTCCAGTGGTCACTGTGCCAATCTGTCCTACAGACTCAACTAATTCTGGTAAAACTTCCATTGAAATATTAAAAGTATCTGCTATTTCTTTGGACCACTCATGTTTTTCAATGTCTAAAAGTAAAGTCCCTGCCGCATCTGAAAATTCTGTGTGAATGTTTCCTGTCAAATAAAGACCTAAATAATCTTTGGGCAACATTATTTTTTTAACACGTGCCCAAACTTTTGGTTCATTTTCCTGAAGCCATAAAATCTTAGGTAAAGTAAAGCCTTCAAGCGCGATATTACCCGTAATTTCAAGTAATCTGTCACCCATTTTACTCATAATCTCTTGACATTGCTTACTTGTTCTCACGTCATTCCACAAAATAGCTGGATAAATAGGAGTATTGTTTTCATCTAATACAACTAACGAATGCATCTGACCTGAAAAACTAATTCCTGAAAGTGCTGTACCAAAATCTGAAACTTCTTGCGATATTTCAGTTAAAACTTTTTCTAGCGCTTCTACCCAAATAACTGGTTTTTGCTCAGAAAAACCTTGCTTGGGATTGTCGATATCATAATTGGCGCTTTTTGTTGTAACTACCGAGCCTTCTTGGCTCATGAGGATTCCTTTTAAACTTGATGTTCCAAGGTCTATTCCTAAAACGTATGACATTTTTATTTCCTTTCAATCTATAACTTTTTATTTAAATCCAATTTTATCTCTTTTATCCCTAGAGTAGTAGATGTATGATTCTTCTTTGAGTTGATGCCCCAATAAATCTGGAATCGTTTTAAAAACAAAGTCGTTTTTTTGTAAGTAATCTATTACTTTAGGTAGGGCCTCTGCTTCCGCTTCCTGATAATCATGCATGAGAAGAATATCCCCATCTTCTGCTTTTGTAGCGCGCTCTAAACACTGATTGGCATCATGATGATGCCATGACTCTGTGTCTAAAGACCAACAAATAACAGGGCGATTGACTATTTTTAATATGTCGAAGTCTATATCACCAAAAGGGGGGCGGATAAACTTGGGAAAATCTCCAGTTAGTTCCCTGATAATATGATCTGTCTTTTCCAGTTCTTTCCTAATTTCTTTCTCATCAATTTCAAGTAAAGAACGGTGGGAAAAGGTATGATTACCGAAAGAAAATAGTTTGGCTGCTGCTGCTCGTTTTACAAGTTCTGGATATTGCTTAGCATGCTCGCCCCATATCATGAATGTTGCTGGAATTTTTTGAGCGATTAATTCATCTAGTACTCTTGGGGTTGTTAAGCCCCAAGGACCATCATCAAAAGTTAAGGCAATTTCTTTAGTCATCTGCTCATACTTTCTTTTGTCATTAACCTTTAACGCCACCAGCATTTCCGCCGCCAACGATAAATCTTGATAAGAGGAGATAAACAATTATGATAGGCACTACTGTGATAGAAAGTCCGACATAAATAGCTCCCCATTCTACAGTGTGTCCTCCTGCACCCATTGCTGTAATCGTCTGAACAATCATTGGCAAAGTATACATGCTTTGTTTTGAAATTAAAATCAATGGCATCAAGAAGTTGTTCCACGAGAAGACAAAGCCAAATATTGCCATTGTGGCGAGGCCAGGTTTCATCATTGGCAACATGACACGGTGGAATATCTTCAATTCTCCTGCTCCGTCTAAACGGGCTGAGTCTGCATAATCTTTGTTGTAAACGGTTGACATATATTCAACAAGAAAAAATACTGTTGCTGGTGCTGCTAAGCCTGGTAAAATCAGGGGTAGGAAATTATCCAACAAGTTTAACTTAATCATGAATTCGTAGAATCCAATCATTGAAACTTGACTTGGAATCATGATTAGAGCAACAATCGCACCATAAATCAATCTTTTTCCTTTAAAATCATAGGCTACCAACGCATATGCTGCCATTGCAGAAAAATAGACTGAAATAATGGTCGAAGCTGCTGCTACAAAAAAGGAATTACCTACCCCTCGAGCCATATTAAATCCATACTGGAATAAAACTTCAATATTGTGAATCAACGAGCTTCCTGGAATCAATGATACACCAGTATTGATTTGGACAACAGAGCGTGTTGAATTGATTAACATCATAATTAATGGTAGGACACTGATTATCGTCAAAATGGTAAATACAATATAAATTAATATACGTCTTGTCCTCAATGCTTTGCTCATACTACTCTTATTCATCATTTTTTACCTCCAATCGCAGTATTTGTAGTTCTTTCCCGGAAGAATCGGAACATAATAATGGATACGATTGCAGCAATAACTAGTAAGATAATTGATGCTGCGGATGCAATGCCGTAGTTACGATATTGAAAGGCTTGATTATAGATAAAGATAGCCAAAGTATAAACCGAGTTAAGAGGTCCTCCTGAACCCTGTGTTAACAAATACGGAATATCGAAGACTTGCAAGCCTCCGACAAATGATGTTACGAAAGTGTACATGATGATTGGACGCATTAAAGGCATCGTGATACGACGATAGATTTGACCATCAGATGCACCATCAATACGTGCAGCCTCAAATAGTGATTCGTCAATAGATGAAATTGCTGCAACGAATACAATCGAAGTTTGTCCATACCACATCCAAAACTGAAGGAAGATCGTAATCCCTCGTGTCCCCCAGACAGATTGTAAGAAGTTAAATGGATGACTAATCAGATGTAAATTCATCAAGAATTGATTTGCTGGCCCCTGAGGATATGAAAACAAAATCATGAACAAAGCAGCGACAGATGCCGCCATAATCATATTAGGGAGATAAAAAACTGTCTTGAAAAAACTAGAGCCTTTCAGGGCTAGTTTTCTATTTGTCCACCATGCCGCCAAAATCAAAGCCATCAGTATTTGTGGTATAAAATTAAGCAGCCATAAAAGTAATGTATTTTGCAGACTTTGTATAAATAATGGTGTCTTAGTGAGCAAAGTTACAAAGTTGTCGAATCCTACATTTGTTGCTGTTGATAACGTCTGCCAACCATTCATACTCGTAAAAGCTATTCTGAAAGTATAAATAATTGGATAGAGTTGAAAGAGTAGAAAACCAATGAAAAATGGAATGAGAAAATAATAACCGTAACGATTATATTTTTCAAACTTTAACTTTTTCGTTGATTTTTTTTTATGTTTTTCCATGTTATTCTCCATAAAAGAAGAACCGAATAAGTTTATTCGGTTCTCTTATTTGCTAATTGAACCACTGAATTTAGTCGGTAGTCAATTCAGGATAAGCACTTTTCACGTCAGCTTTGAAAGTTGCCAATGCTTTATCTTTAGTTGTTTTACCATTAGCATATGGGTTAATCACATCGTTAATCCAAAGGTTTTGGATATTTTGGTCGTATTTAGTGATAATTTTACCATTGATATTTTTAGCTGCTTCTGAGAATAATGAGTATGGATTTTGAGTACCAATTGGACTTCCTTTAACTGGATTATTATCATAGTCTTTTGCAACAGCTTCATCAACTTTTTGATCTGCTACAAAGTCCGTATTAGCAGATGCTTGCCAAGTTTGGAATTTTTTATCCGTTGACCAGTAAATTGCGAGTTTTGCTGCATTCGCTTCATCTTTAGTTCCTTTGACGGCACCAAACCAAGTACCACCCCATGAGTAAGATTGAGGTCCTTGAATTGCTCGCCAATCTCCTGCTGTTCCTTTAGAATAGTCTTTCAACCAGTAAAATAGTCCCCATGATGGTAATGAATACGCTACAATGTTATCAGAAGACATTCCTGCAAACCAGTCAGAATTTTGTCCCACAGTATTTTGTGTTAATCCCTTGTCAACAAATGTTTTCATCAAATCAAGATTAGTAAGTAATGATGGGTCAATTTGAAGTTTATTATCTTTGGATACCCAACCTTCAGTACGTCCACCAATCGCTGGCATATACATATCTTGCAGAGATGAGAAGAGATAAGCTTTACCTCCAGATTTTTCTTTAATCGTCTCTGCTGTTTTTTCTACCTGTTCCCAACTTGAGAAAGCTTGTTGAGCAGCTTTTTGGTCATCTGGTGCAATTCCCAAATATTTTTGTAATAATGATGCACGATAGTAAACAGCTCCTGGAGCAGCTTGATAAGAAATAGCTACTTGATTACCTTTGCTATCTTTACCAATATCTAATGTGTATGAGAAACTATCTTTTGTAGCACTCTTAACACCATAAGGTTTGAGATTAGCAAGCATTCCTGAGTCTACATATTTACTCACAAATCCTGCATCTAAAGCGACCATATCAGGTGCCTTATTTGTACCTAGAACTTTGTCTAGCTTTGTTTGGAAATCCGCATAGGGAATAACTGTCTCTTTTATTTTGAAACCATTGGGATTCTCTTTTTCATATTCTTGGATTTGCGGTTTCATATCTGCAAAAGTCCAAAGATTAATGTTTTTATCTGCAGCCTTTGGTGCAGATGATTTTGAAGCACTCGTTGATGAACCACAAGCTGCAAGCAAGCCTGCACTAGCCAACGCAATGGTTCCTAAGATAACTTTTTTTGAAGTTTTCATGAATATTCACTCCTATATGAACATTTTATTTTGATTTTATTTGCTTAAACAAGATAGTCATTCAAAACTGATTTAATGTGTTCGAGATGATTAGATTCTAATTCAATTTCATCACCATGTTCAAGAGCGTAGGTTGCAAGACTTTCAAAGGTTGCTGTACCATCTTCAATTGAGCGACCAACTTCTGTTGTTTTATATGATTCATAGCGATGTTCAACAATATCTGATAAGAATTTATCTTCAATAATTGCTGCTGCTCCTTTAAGCGCACGCGCATAAGTATCCATACCTGCTATATGCGCTAAAATCAAATCTTCAGCCTTGAATGACGTACGACGAACTTTAGCATCAAAGTTGATTCCCCCTTTGCCAAGTCCACCATTCAAGAGAATTTGGTGCATAGCCAACGTAATGTCAATAACTAGTGTTGGGAACTCATCAGTATCCCAACCAAGTAAGTAATTTCCTTGATTAGCATCAATGGAACCAAGTGCATTGAAAGTACGAGCTGTATTTAATTCATGCTCGAAAGTATGACCAGCAAGCCAAGCGTGGTTTGTTTCCAAGTTGAGTTTGAAGTATGGATCCAAATCATATTTTTGAAGGAAAGCCATTGCTGTTGCAGCATCAAAGTCGTATTGATGAGTCATTGGTTCTTTTGGTTTTGGTTCAATCAAGAAGATTGGCAAATGATTGATTGATTTTGCATAGTCAATTGCCATATGGAAGAATTTTGCCATATGGTCCATTTCAAGACCCATGTCAGTATTCAGAAGTGATTCGTAACCTTCACGACCGCCCCAGAAGACGTAATTTTCACCACCAAGTTTTTTAGAAATTTCAAGACCTTTTTTAACTTGAGCCGCTCCATAAGCAAAAACTTCAGCACGATTAGATGTGGAAACACCGTTCATATAACGTGGGTTTGAGAACATATTTGCTGTGTTCCAAAGGAGTTTGATACCTGTTTCTTTTTGTTTTTCAAGGAGGTGGTCAGTGATTTCGTCCAAGTTTGCATAAAATTCTTTGAGAGAGCTACCTGCTGGTGCAATATCAATATCGTGGAAACAATAATATTTCACTCCTAGTTTTTCAGCAATTTCGAAGAATGCATCTACGCGACGGTGAGCGATTTCAAGCTCTGTTCCACCTTCTAAATCCCAAGGTCGCTCCATTGTTGCTCCACCAAATGGGTCTGTTCCATCCATCGTAATTGTGTGCCAGAATGCCAATGCAAAGTGAAGATGTTCAGCCATTGTCTTGCCTAGCACCACTTCTTCAGGATTGTAATGACGAAAGGCAAACATGTTTTTTGTTTTTGTACCTTCATATCGGATGGATGAGATGTTGTTAAAGTAAGCCATTTTATAGCTCCTCCTAAGTAAGATGTATTTTTATTATTTCTAAATTCCTGCGAGCGCTTGCAAAAATATGTTACAATTACTAACAGGAGGTTGTAGACGTGAAAAATGAGTTGGAGAATATTTATCATTCAAAGATAAACAATCTGAATTTTTTGTTAGTGGATATTGCTTATCGTAAACCCCATTTGCACTTTGATATGGAAGTATCGTTTGTCCTTGAGGGAAAAGGAAAAATTAGAACTCAAGAACAAGAATTTACTATTCAAGCAGGGCAGGGCATTATTTTTAATAGTTGTCAGATTCATGAGTTTATCTCAGAACAAGCGATGAAAGTCTTGGTCGTGCAGTTTAGTACAACAATCCTTGAGATTATTTTTCCTCAGTTGGATCGGACAAACTTTGAAAGCCGACCCTTTGATTTGGAGAATAATCCTGAAGTCCTTTATTTTATTCTTCAAGCAGCTCTGAGTTATTTTGAAGAAGGGACGCATTCTCCGTTGCGCGTGCATGGTTACACCTCGTTGGTTCTGGATGGGCTGATGGAAATCTGCAATTACGACATTCTCAGTGCAGCCCAACAAAATAAATTGATGGACTTACAAGAGCGTATCCAGCGGATTTCTTCGTACATCCATGAACACTACACCAGCAAGATTTCTCTAGATGATTTAGCGACACGTGAAGGATTTTCTCGGACTTATTTTAGTCACTTTTTTAAAAATAATTTTGGTATCACTTTTAAAGAGTACTTGGATAACTTACGCTGTGAAAAAGCACGAACTCTTCTTGCATCGACGAATGAAAATCTGCTCACAATTTCCTATATTTGTGGTTTTTCTGACATCAGGACATTGAATAATGCATTCTCTAAATGCTACGGTGTTTCTCCAAGAGATTATCGAACGAATAACCTAAACTCTCCTTCATTGGTAGAGATGTCTTTTAATCAAGACGAAATTGATAATCAACGAAGTTATGGTGATAAAGAAAGTTTTGATTTACTTCAGCATTATTTTGATGAGAGGTTTACAAGGTTTGTTTTTAAGCGTTAATTCTTATTTCTCCCTTGCACAATAACAATGATACCGTTTTCCTAAATGTTTGTCTTACCAATTCTTTCGATTTTAAAGTGGAAACGTTGTCATTTTTATAATTCGTTTTATACTATAAAAATTAATATATAAAAAACGATTCTTTTATTAAGAATCGAGCAAAATAGATAGTGAAAAACAGAGCGTTTTATGATAAGAACAGGATTATAATGAAAACCTCTCCTGAAATTGTTAAAAAATGAATTTGATAGAAGATATGAGCTTCGTGATACGATGTTGGTAACACATAAATGAGGAAAAATTAATATGGTAAAAGCTACAAATAAATCAGAACTTATTTCCTATTCTCAAAAGAACTGGGAGAAACTTTGGAAATTAATTGATGATATGGATGAAGAAACGAAAAATGGAACCTTTAGATTTAACTCTGAAGGGAAAAAAGAGCAACATTGGTCAAGGGATAAGAATATTAGAGATGTTTTGGCACATTTATATGAGTGGCATAAACTCCTACTCAATTTTGTTATGAAAAATAGACAGGGAGAACATATCTCCTTTCTGCCCATTCCTTATTCGTGGAAAAATTACGGAGATATGAATGAAAAATTCTGGGAAAAAAATCAAAAAATTTCTTTTGAAGATTTGAAACAACAAATTTTTCAAACACATCAAGAATTAATTGATCTCATTGGTACTTTTTCTAATGATGAATTATATGTAAAAAAGTATTTCAACTGGACTGGAACAACTAGTCTAGGACAATATTTTCAATCTTCTTTACCTTCCCATTATGATTGGGCTTTGAAAAAACTAAGACTTCATAAAAAAACATTTCACAATTAAAAAATAAGTCTATCAAAAATTAAAAAATGCATTCAGTTATAACAGTTAATAAGAGATGTACTTTTAACTTCTAGAAGTCCTGCTTTTTTTACTCTATAGTCATACCAATCTTCAATCTGCTGGATAAGCGCTTGTTCATTCATCTGTAATAAATTTTTGATTAGGATAATGAGCTATAAAATTTCATTTCAGTTGATTAAGCATCAATTCTCCTGTCCTGTTTTGTACTATATTTGATATAGCAAAACCTCCTAAAATAGATACTGCTTCTTCGCATTATCTATTTTAAGAGGTTATTTTTTACATTTTCAATTATTATTATCTCTTACTGTTTCTTTATTTTGCTATGTTTACTTCCGTAAAGTGTATAGACAATAATCCCAAGAATAAACCAAATAAATGCTCCTAATTTTGCTGCTGGGTCAAGCATTTCAAAGACGATGACTGAACCAATCGCTCCAAGTGCTGGCAATATAGGGTAAAATGGCATTTTATAGCTTGCTTCAGGTAAGTCTTTCCCTTCTCTCGGACGAAGAGCAAACATTCCTAAAGAGACGAAAATAAATGCTACCAAGGTTCCTGCAGAGATAAGTTGTGCCAAAAAAGCAAATGGGAAGAATGCGCCAATGACAATAGCGACAACAGTTAAAACTAATAAGCCGTTTGATGGAAGGCCTCTTTTATCTAAACTTCCTACTTTTGCTGGAAGCATTCCATCACGTCCAAAGGCATAAAGTAGACGAGAGCCCGCGAGTACCATCCCCAGTAAAGCAACAAACATCCCTGCATCCGCGACTACTGACACAACTTCAGAAAGTGCACCAAAACCAGCTTTTTCCAGAGCCCAAGAGACTGGTGCTGCATTTCCTGCATACGAAGAATAAGGATGCATACCAACTAGAACTAGAGTTACCGCTGAAAATAGAACGACTGCGATAAGTAATGAACCAAGAATACCAATTGGCATTGTACGTTTTGGATTTTTAGCTTCTGCTGAATTGGCTGCAATGGAATCAAAACCGATATATGCAAGGAAAATCATTGATACACCTGATAAAATACCAGAAATTCCACCAAAGCCTGTTTTTGGGTTATGAGCTGGGATAAAGGGAACATAATTGTGTGCTTTAATCACTGTTAAACCAACAAATATAAAAGCTAGAATAGCAGCAACTTTTAGGACGACAAGAATTTGTCCAACACGCCCTGCGTCTGATGCTCCTCGCCAGACAACAAAAGAGGATACAGCAATAACTAATAAAGAAATCAAATCAACAACACCACCATTTGTACCAAAAGGGCTTGCTAAAGCTGCTGGCATATGAAAGTTGAGCTGCCCAAGCAAACTCTGGAAAGTTGCTGAGAATCCTGAACCTACAAAGGCGACTGCAATGAAGTATTCAGCAAGAAGCGCCCAACCTGCAATCCATCCGAAACCTTCTCCAAATAAGACCGAAATCCATGAATAAGCAGAGCCTGCAAATGGCATAACCGTTGACATCTCTGCATAGGCGAAAGCTACCAAGCCAGCTACAATAGCGGCTAACAAAAATGAAAATACGACTGCGGGTCCTGCATATTCGGCTGCTACAATACCAGGTAAGGTGAAAATCGAAGTGGAGATGATTGTTCCAACACCAAGAGCAAGGAAATCTCGCACTCCTAAAACTTGTTCTAATTTTTTATCTTTTTGATAGTATGTGCTAAAACTTGCACGTTTTGTGAATCCCATATTTTTCTCCTAGTGCTTTATATTATTTCTTCTTTAACTTAGCAAGTGCGTGCTAACTCCCCCACCTCTTAAAGGTGGGGGGATAAGCAGCACTATCTCCGCTTCGCTTCGCTGTCCATTCGCTCTAAATCGCTAAAGCGATAAGGCGCAATGGCAAGCTCTGCTTTCGTTCTACTGCCCTAGGGTCTTAGCGCTTTGCGACTCGACTTGTGGCTTTAGCCACTTAGCGAGAGTGGACAGCGCAGTGAAACGGAGATAGCGCTTAGACTTCAGGGACAGGGTGACCTCATATCTTTGATGTGAGGTTGTGCCCTAACATCGTAGGGAGAAAGAATCCCCCACCAATGAAGTAATCACTTCAATCGACTTTACTGCATGGTAGTTTCCTTTGTTACCAGCCGATTTTTTCTGAATGTTCTGGTAGGGTTAGCTCATTATTTTTATAGGCTTCAAAGGCAATTTCAATTTGTTTGAACCCTTTGCTGAGTTGTGCTTCGGTAATGACTAGTGGTGGTTGAAAACGGAGGATATTTCCTCGTAAACTAATCATAATGACACCAAGTTGAAATAATTTGTAGATGATTTTAGTCGTTCCATCTATATCTGGACTACCCTTACTATCAACAATATCAATCCCTCCATCAAGTCCATACATTCTTGTATCTCCGATAAAGTCATACTTTTCTTTCATTGTTTGAAAAAATTCGAAAGATTGTTTTCCGAGTTGTTCTGAGCGCTTGACAAGTTTTTCTTCTTCAATGACTTCTAGAGTTGCATGGGCTGCCGCTGCACATATCGGGTTTCCTGCCGTGGTAAATACGTGAGCTGGTGCAGCTAAACTGTCCATAATTTCTGTACGTCCTATGAGAGCAGACAATGGGAGTCCTGATGCCAATGATTTCCCAACACTGATTAAATCTGGTTCAATGTTAAAATGTTCAACGGACCACATCTTCCCTGAACGTCCAAGTCCTTGATTGATTTCATCAACTGCAAAAATAATTCCGTGTTTTCTTGTAAAATCGTAAAGACGCTTGAGATAACTTTGTGGTGCCGCGATGATACCTCCATCACCCTGAATAGGTTCAATAATAATCGCTGCTACTTCTTCAACAGGTAACCATGTTTCAAAAGGGAGTGTAAACATCTGCCACATTCTATCTATAAATTGGTCGTCTGTTTCATTTTTCATTCTTAGATGTATGTCAGGGTAAGGAAGCTTTATAATGTTGGGTAAAAGTGGTCCTATTTTTCTTGACATATTTAGACTGACTGAGGACAAGCTTAATGAGCCATAGGTTGAACCGTGATAAGCTCCGGTGAAACTAATAATATATGGTCGTCCTGTATAGGCGCGAGAAAATTTTATTATTGCATCATTAGCATCTGAACCTGACGTTCCTAATGCAACTTTCTTAGAAAAATTTCCTGGAGCGAGTTGTGCTAGTTTGGTCAACAGTGAAGCGGTCATTTCATTTGCATAATAGGCAGGAGTGAAATGAATGAGCCGCTCTGCCTGCTCTTGAATTGCCTTGACAACTTTAGGGTGACAATGACCTACGTTTGCAGACGATGCACTAGAAAGGAAATCAATATATTCTCGTCCCTCCACATCATATAACAATGCACCGTTCCCACGTTCAAGCACAATATCAAAGTATTTGACACGTGAACTTTCTGGGATACTTTCTGCTTCTTCGGCTAAAATGCTGTGGTTATCCTTCATAAACTCTCCTTTCCTTCTAGGTAAGATGAACTGCTCTTTTCATCTTTTGAAATGTTATTTATTTAGTATAAATAAATTTTATAGAATTGTCAAAATATTATTAATAATATGGTGTTCTTATTTGCTTAGTACATCATTCGTGATAAATAAAACACAATCGAAATCTTGATTGTGTTTTTTAGATAATGAAGTCAAGACTTATTCAGTGGGAGTTTCGACTCACCACTGAATTTAGTCGGACGAAATTCAAGGCTTAGTGCTGCTTTATCCCCTACCCAAAGAGGTAGGGGTATTAGCATGCACTTGCTTTGATAAAATTCAATCTTCATTGAGCCATTTCGCAACATCTTTTGCAAAATAAGTAATAATCATATCTGCTCCAGCGCGTTTCATGCTGGTCAGCTGTTCCATGACGATGCGTTTTTCGTCAATCCAGCCTTTCTGTGCTGCGGCTTTGACCATGGCGTATTCGCCAGAGACATTGTAAGTCACGACAGGCAGATTGCAGTTATTGCGCACATCTCGTGTGATGTCTAGGTATGAGAGGGCAGGTTTTACGATGAGGAAGTCTGCACCTTCTTCAATGTCAGATTGCATTTCACGCAGGGCTTCAAGACGATTGGCTGGGTCCATTTGATAGGTCTTACGGTCAGAGGGACCTGTGCGTGGCGCTGAGTCTGCCGCATCACGAAACGGACCGTAGAATGCTGAGGCGTATTTGACGGCGTAGCTCATGATGGGAATATTTTCAAAGCCATTTTCGTCAAGCCCAGCACGGATTGCAGCTACAAAACCGTCCATCATATTTGAAGGTGCGATGATGTCTGCTCCTGCTTTTGCCTGCGAGACTGCTGTTTTCACGAGAAGTTCAAGACTTTCGTCATTAATGACACAACCATGCTCAATCCTACCACAATGCCCGTGGTCTGTGTATTCGCAGAGACAGGTGTCAGCAATGACAAGAAGGTCTGGATGACTTGCTTTGATTTGGCGAATGGCTTTTTGCAAAATGCCATTATCATTGTAAGCCTCGCTACCTAGCGCGTCTTTGTGGTCAGGAATGCCAAACAGAATCACTGCTGGAATCTTCAACTGAGCAATAGTTTGCATTTCGATTTCAAGCATGTCAAGGCTAAATTGGTACTGACCTGGCATTGAAGAAATCTCTTTTTTGACGTTTTCTCCTTCGACAATAAATAAAGGATAAATCAGGTCTTCTTTGCGAATAAAATTTTCGCGTACCATACTGCGCATGGTCTCAGATGAGCGCAGACGGCGATGACGGTTAAATTGTAAGTTCATTTTTTCATTTCTTTCTTTTGTGTCAAATTTGACAGTCCTGAACGTTTTCTGTCAGTGTTTTTTGTCTTCTGACAGCTTAAAAATTTCTTTGAAAAGCGTCAGTTTTTCTGGTGAATTTTCATCAGTAGCAAGCGCTTTGACAGTCAAAATCGGGTCACGCAGGAGCTGATTGACAATAGATTTGGTCAGTTTATTGATGACTTTTCGGTCATGAGTGGATAAATCTGTCAGTTTATGGTCAATGGTTTCCATGACTTTCTCTTGAATCTGCATTGATTTTTCTTGAAGTTCGGCAATGATTGGCGTAACTTGTTGCGCTGACAGCCAGTTTGCAAATTCGTCAGTCGCTTTTAGAATCATATTTTCTACTTCTTTTTCAGCTTTCTGACGCTCTGATTTGTTAAATTTGACTAAGCTTTCCAAGTCGTCAATATCGTAAAGTTTCACTCCTCGGATGCTTCTTACCGTTGGCTCAATATCTCTTGGCACCGCCAAATCAAAAAGAATCAGCGGCTTATCGCCTCGCTTTGCCTGAACAATGCGAATGAGACTTTCATCTAAAATAAAAGATTTGCTGGAAGTTGATGAAAAGACGAAATCGACTTCTGTAAGTAGCTGCTCAAGCTCTGTCAGTTTGACAGCCTGCGCATGATAGCGCTCGGCGAGTTTCTGCGCTTTCTCATAAGTGCGGTTAGCAATGCTCAAGCCTGCAATCTTCTGGGCGGCAATATATTTCGCCGAAAGTTCCGACATTTGCCCTGCACCAATGACAGCTGCTTTTTTGTCAGATAAATCTGACCAGATATTTTTGGTTAATTGCACTGCAGCAGAGCCTATAGACACAGAATTTCGCGACAGAAGGGTTTCCGTATGTGCCTTTTTAGACAGCGTAATGGCTGATTTAAACAGTGTATTGAGAACGCTTCCTGTCGCTTGATTTTCCTGAGCAAAGAGAAAGCTGGACTTGACCTGCGAGAGAATCTGCTCTTCTCCAACAATCAGTGATTCCAGACCACAAGTCACTCGAAAAAGATAGTTTGCGACCTCTAACTCTTGATAAATATCCAAAAATCCAGAAAATGTCGTAATCGAAAGATGAAACCAGTTTGCCAAGAAGCGTTTGAGGTAATCTTCACCACGCTTTCTTTGGTCAACCACAGCATAAATCTCTGTCCGATTGCAGGTGGACAAAATCACATTTTCAAAGACAGATTGCGATTCTTTCAAAGTTGCCATCGCTGCTGCCAATTCTGATTCTGCAAAAGCCAGTTTTTCACGGAGCTCGATTGGAACTTTTTTATAATTTAAACTTAGTGCTAATAAATGCATTTTTTATCTCTGCTTCATCACAAAATTCAGCGCTTCATTGCCATATTTGCGCCCTGCAACAACATTATCAGGCAGGCCAATCGCGTCATAGGACATTCCTGCAATGAAAACACCTGGTAACTTTTCGTCAAGAGCTTCTCGTGCTGCTTCAAGCCGTGCCTTGTGACCCACTGTATATTGCGCCATTGAGTCGGTCAAGCGCGAAATTTCAGCAAATTCTGGCGCTCCATCTAAATCCATAATTTGCCGTAAATCTTTGAGTGCAAGTGAAATCAGTTCTTCGTCCGAAAGCGTTACATAACGCTCATCGCCAGGCTTTCCCATGAAAACACGGAGCGTAATCTTGCCTGCTGGTGTCGTGTGCGGCCATTTTTTGTGAAGCCAAGTGCAAGCTGTAATCGAAAAATCAGAATTTCTGGACACCAAAAATCCAGTGCCGTCAAAGTCTTTTTTGAGTGCTTCAGCAGGAAATCCCATTGCGATCGTAACCACAGAGGTTGACGGAACCTCTGCAAAGCCGTCCATCACACCATAAGCTTCCAAAAGTTGCACCGAAATCTCATGCGGACTAGTTAAAATAATACTGTCAGCACTGACAGAATTTCTATCAGCAAATTCTAACTGATAACTGCCACTGTCAGCCGAAATTTTTGTCACAGGGCTACTCAGACGCACATTTTCTTTGGGAATATGGGCTTCAATCGCATCGACTAAAGTTTGCAAACCTGTTGAAAAATTTTGAAACATTCCTTTGGCAGCACCACGATAAGGCATTTTTTTGACATTTTCTTTGGCTTGTTCACGAAGTCCACCAATCAAACTGCCATATTTTTGCTCAACTTCGTAAAATTGAGGATAGGTTGAAAGCAGGCTCATTTCATCCAGATTTCCACCATAAACACCTGATAATAAAGGCTCAATCAGATTTTCTACAACTTCATCACCAAGTCTGCGACAGAAAAATTTCCCCATTGATTGGTCAATTCCAGCTGGTGATTTTTCTATTTTAAAATCATCCATCGCCCGTTTTTTCGCTTCGTCAGAGAATAATTCTGATGCCAAAAAACTTTCTTCATTGGTGGGCACACCCATGATTGACCCCGCTGGAATCGGATATAATCTGCCGTTCATTGCGATATAAGCTTGACCTGTCGCATTATTTACAAGCTTATCTGCGACTCCAACTTCTGCGGCAAGCCCCGCCATCGCCGTTTTCCGCTCCAAAAATGAATCAGGACCGCGCTCAATAATGTAGCCATCATGCTTGACCGTTTCTATTTTCCCGCCCAAGCGTGGCTCAGCCTCGACAAGCAAGAGCTCAACAGGCAAATTTTCAGCCAAAACTCGTTTTTGCATTTCCATCATTGCTGACAGTCCTGTAATTCCGCCGCCAACAATGACAACTTTCTTTTTATTCATCATTTATTTCTCTTTGTTTTTTATAAAATACATTAAAAGCTCTGTCAGCACTGACGAAAAATATATCAGCACTGACAGAGACTCCTAGCTCTTATTTGTCAAGGGGTTTCAACTCTTGGAACTCTTTGATTGTTTCAGGAGCATGTTTTCCTTCTTTATCTTTCAAGATATCAAGGTTAATTGTTACATCCATGCTACCAAGATATTTGCCGTTTTCATCACGAACAGCCATAAATTTTTGATAAATTTGTCCTGGTTGACCGTTACGTTTAGGGAACCAAAATTCAAATTCATCTGCTTTTCCTTCACGAAAATCATCAAGCACTTTTTTCACATGATGAGCGACTCCAGGGTGAAGCTCTAAAACAGATTTTCCAAATGCTTCTACACGACGTTTGTGGACACGGTCAGGATTATTTGAGAACCAACGGAATTTATCATCAGCATCACAAAATCCCATTTCAAAAGGCAACATTTTGATAATTGTATCCAAAGTGCTTGCCTTAATCGTGCCAGTTTCAAATTTGATAATAGCTTCTGGACCAACAACTTCGCTTAATTTTTCTTCAGTCATAACGACCTCTTTTCTATTTTTTATCTTTGTCATACTAGTTCACCTTCAATTCTACGCAGTAGAATTGTTAGATGAACTGCAGATATACTGCCTTGCGCTTGCCTCTTGCTCTTGGCACTTCAGCGCCTAAGCAAATGGACAAATGTTTTACGCGCAAGAAGTGGTTTGCGTGAAACGCAAACTTTAACTTTCAAGCGGTACGTTTGAAAGTTAAACAGTGTCAGTACTGACAGCATTTCTGTCAGCAATTTTTTGCCTTGAATAATCATGAACAAAAGCGGTCAAACGCTTCAAAACCTCAGGATTAACCTCTGGAAAAACCCCATGTCCTAAATTAAAAATAAATCCAGCCCGATGAGCCATTCCCATGTCTAAAACTTCCCGTGTCGCTTGCTCAAGCACATCCCAAGGCGCCAAAAGTAACGAAGGATCTAAATTTCCCTGAATCGCTTTCGTCACGCCAAACCGCTCTGCTTCAGCAATCGTCACGCGCCAATCTAGTCCAATCACATCACAGGGTAAATCATTCCATTCCAAAAGCAAATGTGACGCCCCCACTCCAAACAAAATCAACGGCACTTTTTCTTCACGTAAAATTGAGAAAATCCGCCTCATTATCGGCTTAATAAATCGACGATAATCTGCCACATTTAAACAGCCAACCCACGAGTCAAAAATCTGAATCGCAGATGCCCCAGCTCGAATTTGTGCTTGAACATAGCGAATCACCATATCGCCCAACTTATCCATAAGTGCAAACCAAGCCACAGGATTCGTATGCATGAAAGCCTTGGTCTTCTGATAGTTTTTTGAAGGACCGCCCTCAATCAAATAACTCGCCAAAGTGAATGGCGCACCAGAAAATCCAATCAGTGGCAGCACAAGCAAGTCCTCCGAAAGCAAGCGAATCGTCTCAAGCACATAAGGAACATCCTCTTCAGGATGAATCTCGCCTAAGCGCTCAACATCGGACAATGTCCTTATCGGATTTGCAATGACAGGACCAATGCCCGACTTAATCTCCACATCTACACCAATCGCCCCCATCGGTGTCATGATGTCCTTGTAGAGCACCGCCGCGTCAACATCGTAATTTTCCACAGGAAGTTTCGTCACATAAGCACAAAGTTCAGGGTCATGTGTAATCTCAAATAAAGTATGTGTTTTTTTAATCTCGCGGTATTCAGGCTGTGAGCGACCTGCCTGTCGCATATACCAGACAGGCACGTGGTCTACTGCCTCACCTCTTGCTGCCTTTAAAAAATTGTCATTGAAACTCATTAGTTCAACTCCAATTTTTTCATGATTAAATCTGTAATGCTTCCGACAAAAGTGGGATTTGCGTTTGGCATTCCTGGACGGTGGTAACTCACTCCTAATTCATCACAAACTATTTTACATTCATAATCATTATCAAAGAACACTTCTAAATGTTCCGTAACAAAACCAAAAGGACAATAGATAAAATGTGTGTAACCATGAGCTTGATACAAATCACGTGTGACATCTTGAACATCAGGCCCAAGCCATGTATCCGCCGTTGCGCCCTCTGACTGCCACGCTTGTACCGCATGCTTAAGATTTGCTTTTCTGATAATTTCAGCGGCAGAATCTGCTACTTGGTGCTGATAAGTATCTTCAATCGCCATTAATTTTTCAGGAAGCGAGTGCGCTGATAAGATAACCACTGTTTTATCATGCTCTTCCTCAGGAATTTTAGCAAACTCTTCTTTGATATTATTTGCCCAGAAATCAGAGAACTTCCCTTCCTTCCACCATTCCATAATATCAGTAAAGTGCATATCAGGATATTCTTTTGCAACTTCATAAGCTGCATCATGGTATCCTTTCACACTAAAAGCAGAATAATGTGGCGCCATCGCAACAGCAACAACTTCACGAATTCCATTTTCATGCATTTCACGAACCTTATCACCAATAAATGGAGCAACATGTTGAAAACCTAAATAAAGTTCAAATTCTACTTCAGACTGAACTTCATTGACTTGCTTGTAAAGTTCATCTGCCTGAGCAATCGTCAATTCTATCAACGGTGACAAACCAATCATTTTAAAACGATTAGTTAATTCTTGAAGCTGTTCAGTCGATGGTTTGTGTCCGTGACGGATTCGAGTATAATAATCCTCAATGCCCTCGTAACTTGATGGCGTTCCAAAAGCCATCACTAATAATCCTACTTTTTTAGTCATGTTTAACGTATGAAAAACCGATTATAGCACGGTTTTACAGTCCTTCTTTCTCTAAAGAATGTAAAAGAATTTTTACAACGATTTTATTATACTAAAATTTTTAGATTTTTTCAGACTTTGCGAAAGTTAACATTCGGTTACAAATCGCACAAAGTTCACAAATAATTCTGACTTTAACAACACAGTGTAAATTTTGAACATCAATTTTATTTAATTTCTAAAAAATAGGACAGGCTTTAACATCAGATTTTTAGGCAAAAATAGACTCATAATTTATATATGACATTATCTTCTGAGAAAAACTTTTCCAGTACAAAAAAGATTGTGCAACTCTTTTTACATGACAATTCATAAATAAAAAAACTTCAAAGTAAACGAGTTACTCCAAAGTTTTTAACTTAGCAAGTGCTGCTTTCGTTCAACTAACATCGGTGGGGGCCCCCACCAATGAAGTAATCACTTCAATGTTAGCTAAAATTTCCTATAAAACTTACGAACACCAGCTTATATGCTCCATAGCTAAGGATAAACTAGTATAAAAATCAAATCATGAACATTCAAATCATGCGTGTTGAAAAACTGCGACTTTCCATTACTTTAAGAATAGCCGCAACTGTATCAAGTGCGGTAAACAGTGGAATTCCACGACTTATGGCTTCTTGACGAATCCTGAATCCATCTGTTTCCGTTTGCAATGATGCACGGTTATTTCCCATTGTATTAACGACAGCTTGCACGCGTCCACGTCTGATTTCTTCAATCAAGGTTCCATCTTCTTCATCGCCAGACAATTTCTCAACTTCTCGAACATAAAGTCCATGGTTCTTGAAGAATTGTGCTGTACCCGTTGTTGCTACAAGGGAATATCCGATTTCTGCGAAAGCTTTTGCAAGCTCCAAGGTTTCTTCTTTATCCTCATCTGCAACGGTAAACAAGACTGACCCATGGTCTGCCATATGAAGTTTTGCAGCTTCAAAAGATTTATACAACGCTTTTTCGAGTGTTGCATCAGATCCCATCGCCTCACCTGTTGATTTCATCTCAGGTCCAAGCAAGCTATCCACTTTTGCTAATTTTGTAAAGCTAAATACTGGTGCTTTGACGTGTACCATATCAGGAGTCGCCGCTAAACCTTCTTTATAGCCTAATTCACTCAAAGTTTTACCTAAAATCATTTTTGTTGCCAACTGTGCCATCGGAATATTGGTAACCTTTGATAAAAACGGAACTGTACGTGAAGCCCGTGGATTGACTTCAATCACGTAAACTTGATGATTATGAATGACAAATTGAATATTCATCATACCAATACAATTTAGACCAAGTGCAAGACGTTTTGTATAATCAACAATGGTATCAATGATTTCTTGTGAGAAGGTTTGAGGAGGATAAACTGCCATCGAGTCTCCCGAATGGACTCCCGCACGTTCGATATGCTCCATAATACCTGGTAACAATACCTCTTTTCCATCGCAAATCGCATCCACTTCACATTCGCGCCCTTGCAAATAGCTATCAACTAAAACGGGATGTTCAGGACTCGCTTTTACTGCACGATTCATATAATCTCGCAGGTCTTTCTCGTTATTAATAATCTCCATAGCACGTCCACCAAGTACGAAAGATGGACGAATAAGGACAGGATATCCAATCTTACCCGCGGCAATAACCGCTTCTTCTTCGTTTGTTGCTGTGCTTCCTGGCGGCTGTGGGATAGATAATGCTTGAAGTGCTTTTTCAAAAAGATCGCGGTCTTCTGCCCTATCCAAATCTTCAACTTGTGTTCCTAAGATTTTTACACCCGCTTTTGATAAAGGTTCTGCCAGATTAATCGCCGTCTGTCCTCCAAACTGCACAATAACGCCAAGCGGTTGCTCAAGGTCAATGACATTCATGACATCTTCAAAAGTCAAGGGTTCAAAGTAAAGTTTGTCTGAAATTGAGAAATCTGTTGATACTGTTTCAGGATTAGAGTTGATAACAATGGCTTCACGCCCTTCTGCTTGAATCGCTTTGACACAGTGAACTGTTGCATAGTCAAACTCAACCCCTTGCCCAATCCGAATCGGCCCTGAACCTAAAACAATAATTTTTTCTTTATTAGATTTTACAGATTCGTTCTCCCACTCGTATGTTGAGTAAAAGTATGGTGTTGAACTTTCAAATTCGGCAGCACAGGTATCAACCATCTTATAGACAGGAATGATCTGATTATCTTGTCTTCTACGGCGAATTTCGGCAGCATTTACATTCCAAAGTTTAGCGATTTCTTGGTCTGAAAATCCATTTCTTTTAGCTGTTTTTAAAAGTTCTGGGTCGAAAACATTAACTTTGAGCGCTTGTTCAATTTCAACAATGTGAAGCAATTTATCAAGGAAAAAGAGGTCGATTTTTGTTAATTCAGCGATTTCTTCTATTGGAATTCCACGGCGAATGGCTTCTGCTACATAGAAGAGCCTGTCATCTTGGACACGAACCATTTTTTCATAGAGGATTTCATCTGTCGCCTCTCGTGCTTCTGCAAGGTCATTGTGAAACACGCCAATTTCTAATGACCTGACAGCTTTGAGAAGTGACTCTTCAATATTGCGTCCAATCGCCATCACTTCGCCTGTTGCCTTCATTTGAGTTCCTAAATGTCGGTCTCCATTTTCAAATTTATCAAAAGGAAAACGCGCAATTTTGGCGACAACATAGTCAAGTGCTGGCTCAAACATGGCATAAGTTTTATTAGTTACTGGATTGATAATTTCATCAAGTGTCATACCAACAGCGATTTTTGCTGACATCTTCGCAATAGGATATCCTGTTGCTTTTGAAGCGAGCGCTGAACTACGACTGACCCGCGGATTGACTTCAATCACATAATATTTATAACTTTCGGAGTCAAGTGCAAGTTGGACGTTACAGCCACCTTCGATTTTAAGCGCACGAATGATTTTTAGGCTGGCATCACGCAACATTTGGTATTCGTTATCAGAAAGCGTTTGGCTAGGTGCAAATACAATAGAATCTCCTGTGTGAACACCTACTGGGTCAAAGTTTTCCATATTACAAACCACAATGGCGTTATCTCTTGAGTCACGCATTACTTCATACTCAATTTCCTTGAAGCCTGCAATAGAGCGTTCAATCAGACATTGCGTCACTGGGCTAAGTTTCAATCCATTTGCGGAAATTTCGCGAAGTTCTTCTTCGTTGGCACAGATTCCGCCACCTGTTCCACCCATTGTGAAAGCCGGTCGTACAATAACTGGATACCCAATTGTATCGGCAAAAGTCACTGCTTCCTCAACAGTGTGCACAATTTCTGATTCTGGAATAGGTTCGTTTAATTCTTCCATCAGTTTTTTGAAAAGTTCTCGGTCTTCTGCTTGGTCAATCGCACTGAGTTTTGTTCCTAAAAGCTCAATATTTAGCTCTTCCAAAATCCCTGTATTTGCTAGTTCCATCGCCATATTCAATCCCGTTTGTCCACCAAGTGTTGGCAACAGAGCATCTGGACGTTCTTTGCGAAGAATTTTGCTAACAAACTCAACGGTAATCGGCTCAATATACACTGTATCTGCAATTTCACGGTCTGTCATAATCGTTGCTGGATTTGAATTGACAAGAACGACTTTATAGCCCTCTTCTTTTAAAGCAAGACAAGCTTGAGTTCCAGCATAATCAAATTCAGCAGCCTGTCCAATAATAATTGGTCCAGAGCCTATAATCATAATTTTCTTAATATCAGTACGTTTTGGCATTTGTTCTCCTTATAATTATTCAGCTCTAAATAAGATGAATTGTAACTCTGTTATTTTGCATCTACGTAAGGTATAAAATCCACCTTAAAGAAGATAGCATGAGATATGTGCTGAACAGCGCATTTTTATAAAAAAACATCTGCCAGAAATCTAGCAGATGTGTACCAAAATGCTTCAATAATTTACTGACAGAAGGCTGTCAGTAGCTTACAGAATGATATTTTTCTCGTTCACAACCTTGCTAGCCTCTCTGGACTAGATTAAAAGTTTTATTGTTTAATAGTTTAGCAAAATTTCTTTTAGATTTCAAGTATTTACTGACAAAAACTCTGTCAGTAAATATTCATTCTGACAGAATAATTATAATGTAATGCGGAATTTCTAATACTGTTTAAAAGTTACTTCGCTGCGCTACGTTGTCAATGCAGCACGGGTATCCATTCGCTCTAAGCTGCTAAAGTAGCAAGGCGAAATGGTTCGCTACGGTGCTACATGCTTCGCATACCGTTCTGCGAACGTTCTATGCAATTCTATGCAACTTCGTTGCTCTGCTGTTCGTTTGATCGCCATTTGGTGTTGCCTCTATTCTTGTCACTTTAGTGACCTAGAGATAGAACAAATATTCATCGGCGCTTACGGATATGCTGGTTGTTTCACCTAGTGGCTTAGTGAAATCGGAAGCAGAGCAAAGCGGAGATACAGCCAATGGACAGCGTAGTCATCTAATAATTTTACTGCGTAAAGATTGAAGTGATTACTTCATCAGTGGGAGATTTTTTCTCTCCCACTGATGTTAGGGCACAACCTCACATCAAAGATATGAGGTCACACCTCCGCTTTGCTTCGTTATCCATTCGCTCTAAGCGACTAAAGTCGCAAGGCGAAGTGGTCTTGTCCCTGAAGTCTAAGCGCTAAGACTCTAGGGCAGTAG
>Ga0099364_10000246_pt1 | contig 89732 bp, 80 predicted proteins | sample TergutTh196P3_FD_73070 | JGI IMG/M metagenome (GOLD analysis project Ga0099364, IMG submission 73070) | Microcerotermes parvus P3 segment gut microbial communities from Pointe-Noire, Republic of the Congo - Th196 P3 | ecosystem: Host-associated > Arthropoda: Insects > Digestive system > Gut ...
GCCACCGCCACCGCCGTCGACTGGACCCCGTCGGTCGCCCTGGCCCGGATGCTGCCCCTGGTGCGCACGGTGCAGGCCGTGCACGAGCACCTCAACGTCGTGCACCGCGACATCACCCCGAACAACGTGCTGGTCGACGCGGCCGGGCGGCTGCTGCTGGCCGACTGGGGCATCGCGCACACCGTAGCCAGCGACCAGACCTCCACCCACACCCAGCTGGTCGGCAACCGCGGGTTCTCGCTGCCGCCGGAGATGCTCGGCGGCAACCCGTCCGTCGGGAGGTTCACCGACGCCTGGTACCTGGGCTGCGTGCTGGTCTGGATGCTGACCGGCCAGCCGCCCGGTCCGCGGCACGGCCCCGACCTGCTGCCGGACGGGCTGCCCGGTGGACCGGCCGGAGCAGACCTGGGTCTGGTGGTCCAGGGCCTGTGCGCACCCGACCCGCGACAGCGGATGTCCCTGGCCGAGGCCACGTCCCGCCTCGACCGTCTGGTCCAGCTCGCCGGGCCAGCCGACTGGGAACCGGCGCCACCGGCCGAGGTGGTGCGCCCTGGTGCTCCGACACCTCCCAGCCAGCAGCTTGCGTCCCCACCGTCACCGGTCGCCGGGCGGCGACGCCTGCCGGGGTGGGTCGTGGTCGGCGTCGGGGCCCTGCTCGTCGCGGCCACCGTCGTGGGGTGGTCCCTGAAGCGCCACGCCGACAACGTCGTCGCTGACCCGTCACCGACGGTCTTGTCCTGCTGGGACGACCTGTCCGTCGGCCGGTGTCCCAATATCGGATCGAAGACGCTGCTCAAGACGTTCCCGGTGAAAGCCGATGCGCCGGAACCGGAGTGCTACGAGGCCGAGACCCCGGACGACCCGGAATACCTAGGGATGGGCAACTGGTTCGACCACTGCATCTGGCCGGACGAAGACACGCAAGCCCAGGTGATCCCGTTCCGAGACCATGAGGCCATGGCTGGGTTCTTCCTCCGCCACGAGTTCGAGCAGGACGTCGCCGCTGTGCCGTCATTCGTCGACGGTCCGCGCGGACCGGTGTTCTCCCAGCCGGTCGACGAGACCATGAACGTCGCGTACTGCTACGACGAGCTCCCGGTCTGCATGCTGGTGTCGGGCACCCCGGACACGATCACCCAGACCACCGACCGTTTCGACGTCATGACCGTCGACGAGGCCCGCCAGCTGAACGAGGTCCTGACCGACAGTGCCGAGCTGTAGGCCGACGGGCGGACCACCGAGACCCTGACGCGTCGGCTGCTTGTCGTCAACGACACTTGACCGACAGCCATGGTCGAGGGACGAAGTTCCGGCGTTCCTGCAGCGACGCATTCGCCACGCCGGTCAACCTGGTGCTTCCGTCTCAGCTGGTCGTCTCTGGTCGGGGGACGGGTGGTGGGGCCTTCGGACGGGAGCGGCGGAAGGTGCGCTTGGTCCACCTGGTCAACGGGTTCTCGACCCACAGGTAGATGCCGTGCCCGACGGCGACCGTGACGAACCAGGTCACGGTGATGGTGACCGGCGCGCCCAGCGACAGAGCCTTGTCCAGGACCAGTATGACCGCTGGTGCGACGATGGGGTGGAACAGATACAGGGAGTACGAGCTGTTGCCCAGCTGCACCCCGACCCGGGCCGGGCCGGGCATCGGCAGGGCGGTGAAGGCCAGCATCGCCGCACCCAGCGCCAAGGGCAGCGGGTCCAGCGGGAACCACCCCGTCAGTCCGGGCAGCAGCCACTTCGCCAGCGCCACGACCGTCAGCCCCCAGGTCAGAGCCTGCGTCAGCCGTCGGTGCCTGTCGCCCCAGACGACCACCGTCCCGATCACCATCCCGACGACGAAGTAGAGGTTGTAGGCCCGCGTCATCATGTCGAGGATCGGGTCGGTCGGCTCTACCACCCGGCCGAGCACGTACAGGCCGACGATGACGGCCGAGGCCCAGCGGGCGGGCCGTCCCCTGGCCAGCATCACCAGCGCGAAGAGCGCGTAGAAGAACATCTCGTGCAGCAGCGTCCAGCCGACACCGTGGATCGGGGCGTAGGGAAGCCCCGGATCGGTGGCGCCCTCAGGGTTGAGCGCGGGGACGAACAGGAACGACTTGACGGTGTAGACGACGTCGAGGCTGGCCCCCTCGGAGACCCACGGCAGCGTGATACCGGAGCGCACCCGCTCCACGACCCAGGGCAGGCCGTAGAAGATGGTGGTAGCGACGGCCGTGGCCAGCCAGTAGAGCGGGACGATGCGGATCAGCCGCCGGATCGCGAACTCGCGGGAGCCCGCAGCGTCGCGCGTCAGCCGGGTCGAGGACATCACCATGACGATGCCGCTGATGACGAAGAAGATCGGGACCCCGATCTCCCCGAAGTGCCAGACCCGCACCGAGTCGTCGACGTACTTGCCGTAGTAGAGCGTCGAGTGCGTCACCAGCACCAGACCCGCCGCTACGAACCGCCCCATCTGGATGAACTCGCTACGGCCGGCACTGGTAGGCGTGCTGGCAGTCATGGCACCTCGTTCCGTACCGGGCGCGACACTGGTCCACGCAAAAGGGGAGTACCACACTGTAGCTGCCACCGTCGCACCGTCCGTCGCACCGCCCACGGGTTCACCCCGGTGCCGCACCCCGCGTTCTGTCGGTGAGAGGTGGGCTTCCACGCGAGCGGTGGGCTCCCAAGCCCAACGTTCACGTGGAAGCCCACCTCTCGCCGACGGCTGCGGACTTCTGGCTGAGGCTCTCTACGGCCGGGTGTACTCGGCGACGACCGAACCGGTCGCCGCGCCGATCATGCCCTGGCCCCGGGCCAGGCTGCGGCGGCCGCGGGCGTGGTGCTCGGCCGAGCCGGTGAGGCGGCCGACTGCCGCCCGTCCGGCTCCCCCGACGACGCGCACCGCCCCCCGGCCCAGGCCCTCGGCGCGGACCCACCAGCGGCGCGGGCCCGGTGGGGCCAGGGCCACCTGCACCCGGACGGCGGAGTTGCCCGAACGGCGGGCCCGGGCCAGCACCCAGGAACGGGTGAGCCGGGAGGCGGGCACCCGGTCGACGACGACCGCCTCGTCGCACCACACCATGGCCACGCCCCGGCGGTGCAGCGTCCGGGTGAGCATGGTGTCGGACCCGCCGGTGAGGCTGAACGCCTCGTCGAAGCGCACGTCGTCGGGCAGCTGGGCCAGGTCCAGCAGCAGGTTGTTGGTCGCCGCCACGTCGATCGGCGTGCCGGTGGGCAGCCGCCGCCGGTCGAAGAACCGCCCGGCGGCCAGCCAGGCGTCCGGTTCGACGTCGAACGCCGAGACCACCGCCCCGGCCACGACGCCCGCGCCGGTGCGCCGGTGGGTGTCCAGCAGGGCTGCCAGCCATCCGGGCTCGGGGTGCTCGTCGTCGTCGACGAAGACCAGCAGCGCGGCGTCGGTGCTGTCGTCCAGCGCCCGGTTGCGGCCCGCCGCGATCCCCGGGTGCGGTTCGTGGACGTACCGGACACAGTGGTCGGCACTGTCGTCGGCGAGAGCCGCCACGGCCTCGGCGGCCGAACCGTCCGGGTCGTTGTCCACCACCAGCAGGCGGGCCGGGCGGTCCACCGTGCCCAGCTCGGCCAGGAAGGCCGGTACCGCCCGGGCCAGGTCGTCCAGCCGCCGGTAGGTCAGCATCGCCACGACCACCAGACCGTCCGCAGCCTGTGCCACCGCTCCTCCGCGCAGGTCAGGCGCGACCCGTCGGCCACGCACCGGCCCCGAGCCTACCTGTCGTCACACGACCCGGCTCGCGCCAACCCGGTGCGAGAGACGGGCTTCCACGTACCGAAGCTTGACCCTCGAGGCCGCACCCGGGTCCGCTGGGTAGGGTGGGCGCGTGAAGCACGTCGTCATTGCGCACCCGTCGCCGGACCTGTACGGGTCGGACCTGCAGATGCTGGAGTCGGTGACCGCCGCCGTGGACGACGGCTGGCAGGTCAGCCTGGTGATGCCGTCGGACGGGCCCTTGGCGCCCCGGGCGGCCGAGGCGGGGGCGCAGGTGCGGATCGCCGACTTCCCGGTGCTGCGCAAGGCGTTGCTGCACCCCCGGCGGCTGTTCGGGTTCTTGGTGGCGGCTGGCCGGGCGACGGTCGCCGCGCGGCGCTGGTTGCGCCAGGCCGGGGCGGACGTGCTGTACGTCAACACCCTCACGCTGCCGACCTGGGTGCTCGCGGGGCGGCTGGCCGGGGTGCGGGTGCTGGTCCACGTGCACGAGGCCGAGGAGGACGCCCCTCTGGTGGTGCGGGCCGGTCTGACCGCGCCGCTGCTGGCGGCGCACCGGGTGGTCGCCAACTCCCGCACCGCCGCCGCGGCCCTGGCCCGGCCCTTCGGGGCGCTCGCCCGGCGCACCCAGGTGGTCTACAACGGGGTGGCCGGTCCCCCCGGACCACCGTCTCCCCCGGACCGCGGTACCACCGTGCGGCTGCTGCTGGTCGGGCGGCTGTCACCCCGCAAGGGGTCCGACGTGGCGCTGGAGGCCGTGGCCCGCCTGGTCGCCGACGGCCGGGACGTGACGATCGACCTGGCCGGCACGGCCTTCGCCGGGTACGAGTGGTTCGCCGACGGTCTGGCCGCCCGGGCGGCTGAACCGGACCTGGCCGGACGGGTGCGGCTGCTGGGCTACGTCGCCGACCGCTGGTCGGCCCTGGCCGACGCCGACGTGGTGCTGGTCCCGTCCCGGGTGGAGCCCTTCGGCAACACCGCAGTGGAGGCCATGCTGGCGGCCCGGCCGGTCGTGGTGTCGGCCACGCAGGGACTGGTCGAGATCGTCACCGCCGACCGCACCGGCCTGCTGGTACCGGTGGCCGACGCGGACGCTCTGGCCGGTGCTGTCGCCCGGCTGGCCGACGACCCGGCGCTAGCGGCCAGGCTGGCCGACGCAGGCCGCCGAGAGGCGCTGGACCGGTTCGGCGTCGCCCGGTACGCCCGCGAGCTGACCGCTCAGCTCGACGCCCTGCTCCAGACCGGCTGATCCCGCCAGGGCAACGCCCAGTTCAACTCACGGCCGACTGATCACCGAGACCGGCTGGCGGTCCACCCAGACGTTGCCCGTGAGCGTGAGGTTCGGCCGCGACGACGCGTCGACCACGATGGCGCACCCGGCGTGGACCTGGGTCCGGGTGAACACGTTGGAGTCGAAGACGAAGCCGAGCAGCGGCCCGTAGGACTTCTGCGCCAGGTTCACCGAGCAGGAGCCGTGGCTGACGTGGTTGCGCACCATCCGCACATTGCCCACCGGACCCATGTCCTGCGTCACCTGGAGCGCCGCGTTGGTAGTCGACTCCAGCCGGTTGTGCTCCAGGGTGATATTGCGTCCGGCCTGCACCTGGATGTTGTCGTCGTGGGACGGGCCTTCATGATACGGGTCGTCGTTGTAGTGCAGGTTGTCGTGCAGCCAGGAGTCGCGCACGGTGACGTTGTCGCCGACGATCTTTATCTGGTCGACCACGTCGTGGATGTTCACCCGTTCCAGCGTGAAGTTCTGCCCGATGACGCCGTCGACGTAGGCCGACGGCTGGGCGGCGTAGATCTCGGAGTCCTGCACCGTCACCGAGTAGCGCGGGTCGTTGACGTACAGCAGCGACATCGGCGACGTCAGGTACCGCCCGACGATCTTGCTGTTCTTGATGACGACGTTCCTGGCCTCGATCCGCACCAGCCCGCGGATCTCCAGCGCGTTGATCACCGTGCCGTCCTGGGTGATCCTCAGGTCGCCGGTGTGGACGGTCAGCACGGTCCCCGGTGGCACACCGGTGGTCGTCGCGTTCGGCCACGGCTCGCCGGGCAGCGTCGAGGTCGGGGTCGGACTCGGAGTGGGGGTCGGGGTGGGAGTGGGGGTCGGAGTCGGGGTGGTGTAGGCGACGGCCCGCACCGTCAGGCTCACCGGGGTGGTGGTGGAGGCGAACGTCACGCTGCGGCTGGCGTTGAGCTCGACGGTCAGCAGCCCGCTGGCCAGCGCCGAGGTCGGCACCGTCAGGCCGTCGGCGCAGGTCGCGGTCTGGCCGGGGCAGACCAGGACCGTCGTGGGACGGGCCGCGAACCGAGCGCTGACCTGCAACGTCACCGTGTCGGCCGCAGCCGGGACGACCGCGGGGAGGCTGACGGTCCGCGGGGTGCCGGGAGCCAGCGGCTCGCCGCTGAGCAGGGTGGCGTCGATAGCGGTCACGGCCCCAGGGCTGAGCGTGCCCGAGGCATGGGCGACCATGAACAGCGCACCGACGACCACGCCGACGGTCACGAACGACCAACGGCGCCAGCCGACAGCCAGCTTCATGTGCACCTCTCGACGGCCCGTGCAGGACAGGGACGACAATAGGTTATCGGACCCGTCACGGGTTCCGTCAACACTCCGGTGAAGTCACCCGACCGACGGCGGTCTTTCACGACCTCCAGGACGAGGGCACGAGGCCACCAGACGGCTCAGCTGCGCGCCGCCACGACGACTTCCCCGTCCACCCAGGCCGAGCCGCTCCACGTGGCCCACCGGTTGTCGCTCAGCGACAGCGTGCTGTGGGACGCCGAGGAGACGGTGATCGCGCAGTTGTACGTCGAGGTGCGGGTGAACCGGTTGTTCCGCAGGGAGACGTCGCGCAGCGCACCCTTGCCCTTGTCTGCCAGGTTGAACGAGCAGCTGCCGCCGCTGACGAGGTTGCGGTCCACGGTGACCTTGGAGACCGTGCCCATGTCCTGCGTCACCTGGAGCGCCGCGTTGTGCGACGACTCCATCGTGTTGTGGGACAGCGTGATGTTGGAGCCCTTCTGCACCTGGACGTTGTCGTCGTGCGTCGGCTTGCCGCCCTGCGCCGGGTCGTTGGCGTAGTGCAGGTTGCGGTGCAGCCAGGAGTCCCGCACGGTGACGTTGTCGCCGATGATCTTCACGTTGTCGACCACGTCGTGGATGTCCACCCGCTCCAGCGTGAAGTTCTGCCCGATGACGCCGTCGACGTAGACCGACGGTTCGGCGGCGTAGATCTCGCAGTCGGTCACCGTCACCGAACCGGACGCCGCCACGTACAGCAGGGAGTTGGCCGACGAGATGCGCCGACCGGTGATCTTGCTGTTCTTGATGACGACGTTCTTCGCCTCGACCCGCACCAGCCCACGGATCTCCAGCCCGTCGAGCACCGTCCCGTCGCCGACGACGGTCATGAGGTTGCCCGACCACGTCGTGCCTGGCGGGGTGCTGGCCGGTCCGTCGACCACCCGCAGGCTGGTCCCCGCGGGCACACCGGTGTTCGACGCCCCCGGCCAGCCCTTGGTGGGGATGGGCGGCGGGATGGTCGGCCCGGCGGTCTCCGACGGCGCCGCGGTGACCGAGGTCTCCGAGACCGACGGCGTCTCCGAACCGGTCACGGCCGGTTCTGTCGGGGCCGACCGTTCCGACGGTGACCCCGTCGAGGCCGACGTCCGAGGCGACGTGGTGTGCCCGACCAGGCTCACGGTGACCCGCGCCGCGCTCGCCGTGGAGTGCAGCGTGATCTGGCGGTCGGCGCCGACGAGGTCCACCGTGGTGGTGAAGGCGTCGTACCTGGCCGGGGTCGGCGCCGCGTCCTTGCAGGTGGACGTCGCCGTCGACCCGCCGCACACGGCGACCCGCGTCGGGTCGGAGGCCCGCTGCACGACGACCCGGAAGGTCGCCTGCGACGCGTCGTCCGGCAGGGGATCGACCTGCACGGTCACGGCCCGGTCGTCGCCGGGCGCGACCCACCGGGTCTGCGACCAGGTGGTCGACGACGGCTTCGGCCTCCCGGGCTTGGCCCCGGCGACGGCAGCCGAGAGCGTCAGGGCCACGACGCTCACAGCGACGACGAGCGTCGTGGCGAGAACCCGTCGTGACCGGTGCGGTCGTACCGGGCGCTGCATACGGCTGTCCTTCCCGGACCTTCTCGGACCCCTGGCGGATGTCGACTGGGTCACGACCCTATAACGCCCGTCGGCGGGATCTGAGCAGAACGGACACCCGACCTCGGACCAGACACCGTGTACTCACACGTCACCAACCAGGGAAACCACGGTGACCAGTCAGAACGTTCGTCGACCTGTCCGCTGTGAGAAATATCACACCGCCTCGGTGCCGGTACCGGGAGCTTCGGGCAGCGCCCGCATCTCACGGAACCAGCGTATTAGCGCCGCGGCCAGGAACAGTGTCGTCGCGGCCACGACCAGCGTGTACCCGACGACGAACACCGAGACGGCCCCGTACAGCCAGAAGAGCAGGCACAGCAGCCCGTAGTCGGTGGGGACCACCAGCACCGAGCGCAGCCACGGCGCCCGCCCCCCGGTCGCCGCCCGGGACACCACGCCGCGGGAGCGGCGCAGCTGTTCGGTGAGGATCATCGCGAAGAACAGCACCGACGAGACCACGGTGTGCACCAGCGGCACGACGAGCCACCACCGGGGCCCGGTCTCGAACCGGTAGCTGCCCACCAGCAGCGCCAGCGGCAGGGTGACCACCTTCACCGCGTCGACGGCGTGGTCCAGCCACTCCCCGGCCGGGCCACCGGTCCCGGTCAGCCGGGCGACCTGCCCGTCGGCCGAGTCGAAGGCGTAGCCGAGCACCAGCAGCAGACCCACCACCAGGCCCAGCCACCACGACGGCCCGACCAGCACCAGCAACGCGATCCCGCTGAAGGTGAACAGCGCCGAGACCCCGGTCACCTGGTTGGGCGTCAGCCCCAGGCGGACCGCGGCGGCGGCGAGCAGCCGACCCAGCCGACGGTTGACGAACCTGGAGTACGCCGGTGCGCTGCGCGCCGCGCCCTTCTGCGCCGACGCCAGCGCCCGCAGGTTCTCCCGATAGGTACCCGTCACCGTGCCTCCGTCCGTGGCTCTGGAGCCTGCGAGCCTTGTCCCTGCGAGCCTTGTTCGCGCGCCTGCGTCCGCACCGGTCTGCCCCCGCGACGCCGACGTCCGGACGCGCTGGGCCGCACCCGCCGCGCGGCCAGGTCCTGTGCCAGGGTCTGGTAGGCCGCCGCGACATCGTCCCAGTCGTAGTCGCGGGCCCGCGCCACCAGCGCCCGGCCGCGGGCCGCGACCGCGTCGGTATCGGCCTCCGCCTGGGTCAGCAGCGCCGCCAGCGAGGCCGGGTCGTCGAAGTACCGGCCGTCGTCGCGCAGCACCTCGCGGTTGAACGGCACGTCCCAGGCCACCGTCGCGGCGCCCGCCCCGACCGCCCGCAGCAACGACGGGTTGGTCCCGCCGACGCTGTGCCCGTGCACGTAGGTCAGGGCGTTGGCGTAGAGCTGGTCCAGCACCGCCGCGTCCCACACCCCGCCCAGCAGCCGCACCCGCGGGTCGTCGGCGGCCCGGGTCACGGCCTGGGTGTACGCCGTCGAGTAGGGTGCCGACCCGACGACGACCAGGGGCTTGACGGCCGGGCTCGCCACATAGCCCTCGACGGCCTCCAGCACGTGGTTCTCCGGTTCGAACCGGGCCACGACCAGGTGGTAGCCGCCCGGCGTCAGGTCCAGCCCGGCCAGGGCCTCGTGGCCCGGGTCGATGACGGGCGCGCCGTAGGCGATCTGCCGGGTGGCCGCGCCGAACTCGGACGCGTAGTAGTCGGCGATGCCCCGCGCGTCGGCGATCAGCGCGTCCGACCAGCGCACGGCCAGCGCCTCGGCCACCCGGTAGTAGCGCCGTCCGGCTGGTCCCCACTTCGCGCGGCGCCACTCCAGCCCGTCGACGTGCGTGGCCACCGGGATCCGGGCCAGGCGCAGCCCCGGCAGCAGCGGGGCGTTGGCGGCGTTGAACACGAACGCCACATCGGTGCGGTGCCGCACCAGGTGGCCCACGGACAGCGCGGTGTGGCTGAGCGTCTCCAAGGACCGGCGGCGCAGCGCGGGCAGGTGCACCAGCTCCATGCCCAGGTAGCGCTCGGGGGCGGCGCGGCGGCGCTGCCCCCGGGCGGCCGCGGTCGGGCCGGACGGGTGACGGCAGTACACGCGTACCCGGTGCCCGGCGTCAGCGAGCCGTCGGCCGACCTCTTCGACGGCGGTCTCGAAACCGCCGTAGCGGGCGGGGACACCGCGGGTCCCCACCATGGCAATATTCAGGGGCACTGTACGCACCTGTCCCCTCGTGGCATCGTCGTCCCACGGTGGCTGGTTTCGACGACCCTCACCGCTCGCCCTCTACTCTATTCCAGCGCCCGATGCCGCACCGGGCGAAGGGCCACGCGCACCCATAGGCCTCGGACACCTTTCCGGTCGAAAAGGTCAGTAGGCCCCGTGGCCCTTGAGCACCGCCCGGCCGGTCTTCCACAGGATCATCAGGTCCATCGACACCGACCAGTTGTCGACGTACCGCAGGTCCAGCGCCACCGAGGCGTCCCAGTCCAGGTCGGAGCGGCCGGACACCTGCCACAGCCCGGTCAGTCCGGGGCGCACGTGCAGCCGTCGGCCGACGTGGTCGGGATAGGCGGCGACCTCTTCCAGCAGCGGCGGACGCGGGCCGACCAGGGACATATCGCCCTTGGCGATATTCCACAGCTGGGGCAGCTCGTCGATCGAGGTGCGCCGCAGGAACCGCCCCACCGGGGTGACCCGGGGGTCGGCCCGCATCTTGAACAGCAGCCCGGCACCCTCCGAGGAGTCCTTGAGCTTCTCCTTGCGGGCCTCCGCGTCGACGTACATCGTGCGCAGCTTCCACATGGTGAACGTCTTGCCGTCCAGCCCGACCCGGGTCTGGCGGAAGAACGGCCCGCCCGGGGAGGTGATCACCACCGCGACCGCCGCGACCGCGATCGGCACCGCAGCCACGAGCAGCCCGACCGCGGCCAGGCTGCGGTCCATGAGGGACTTGGTCAGCAGCCGACGACGCGGTGCCTCGACCTCCACGTCCAGCAGCGACACCCCGGCCGCCGGACGCAGCGTCAGCCGCGGCCCGGCCACCTCGACCAGGTCCGGGGCCACGACCAGATCGGTCTTGGCCCGGCCCAGCGCCCAGGACAGCCGCCGCAGCGCGTCACCGGACAGCGTCGACATCGACAGCACCACGACCTCGATGCGACGGTCCACGGCCACCTGCACGATATCCGCCAGGCCGCCTGCCACCTCGATACCGCTGACCCGCCCCAGCGCCTGGGGGTCGGGCAGGCAGGCCGCCACCGGCTCGAAACCGTGGTACGGCGAGGCGTGCAGCTTGTCGACCAGCCGGACGACCTCGCCGACCCGCCCGACCACGAGCGTCGGTGCCATCGCCTCGCCCCGCTCGCGCGCCCGGTGCAGCCGCCGACGGCGACCGTGCCGGTCCGCCCAGCTGAGCACCCACAGCAGCGGCAGGCCGACGAAGACCAGCCGCCGCGGCACGTCCAGCTGCCAGGTGAAGGCCGCGGCCATCAGGCCCAGCCCGAGCAGCAGCGTCCCGCGCAGCGCCGACTCGAACTCCACCGACGCCGACCCCAGCGACTTGCGGATGTACCCGCGCGAAGCGGCGACCAGCACGACGAACCCGGTCCCGGCGATCGCGCCGAAGCCGAGGCAGATCCAGCCGTACTGCTGGGTCATCGCCGCGGTGATGGCGAAGGCGAGGACGAAGTCGGACAGCACCGTCGAGCGCACGTAGCCCGGGGCGACCGCCCGCCACCGCCGCTGCCCGTCGTCAGCCGCGACCGTACGCGCGACGTACGGCTGGGACGACGCCCAGGACCGGCGGGGTTCCCGCGAGGGGGCGCGACGCTCGATCGTGGGCGTGGGCACGTCGTCGGTGACGTACCCGGCGCCGTGGTCATCAGCGACCAGCGCCATGGTGACCTCCGCCTAGGATGTATATCCAGAGCACAGTAGTGCCACATTTGCCCCCTAACTAGCTCCGTAACCTACCTGTGACCGATTTGTACCCTCTCGTCCGGGCGAAGATCACTCGTACGGCGCATGGAAGGTGCGCTGCGCGACCTCCAGACCAGCGTGGACGAGCGTCTCGACCGCGTCGGCGGCCCGGTCGACCACCCAGCCCAGCTCGCGGCGCTCGGCCGCGGCGAAGTCGCCGAGCACGTAGTCGGCCGGGTCCTGGCGCCCGGGCGGACGCCCGATCCCCACCCTGACCCGCAGGTAGTCCCGCGTCCCCAGGGCCCGGGAGATATCGCGCAGACCGTTGTGGCCGCCCTCCCCGCCGCCCAGCTTCAGGCGCACATCGCCGAAGCCGATGTCCAGCTCGTCGTGCACCGCCACCAGACGGTCCGGCAGCACCTGGAGGTAGCGGGCGACCTGGCCGACCGGCCCGCCCGACTCGTTCATGTACGTGGTCGTCCTGGCCAGCACCGCGGCCGGGCCCGGCACCCCACCCGGCAGCACCCCCAGACGCACCGCCGCGGTGACGGCCCGGGGCCGCTGCCCGCCCGGTCCGGACGCCTGGGTCAGCCGGGCACCGGTCCGCCGGGCCAGCTCGTCGAGCACCATGTGCCCGACGTTGTGCCGGTTCTGGCCGTACCGTGGCCCAGGGTTGCCCAGCCCGACGACGAGCCACGGCCCGACGGGGGCGCTCATCGACCCATCCGTGGTCGGCCCCGACCGCGCGGGGGTGTCACGCCTCCTCGTCGGCAGCGGCCTCGTCGGCGGCCTCCGCCTCGGTCTCGACCGGCTCGGCGGTCGGCGCCGAGACCGTCACGACGATGTGCTCCGGGTCGGAGACCAGCGTGGAACCGGCGGGCAGCGTGACGTCGGCGGCCCGCACGACCGTCCCGTCGGCCATCCCGGTGATGTCCAGCTGGACCGACGACGGCAGGTTCGTCGCCTCGGCCTCCAGCTGCAGCTCCTGGGTCTCCACGATGTGGATCGTGCCCGGCGCGGACTCGCCGACGACGTGCACCGGCACGTCCACGGCGATCTTCTCGCCCCGCTTGACGATGAGCAGGTCGACGTGCTCGATCACCTGCCGCACCGGCTCGACCTGCACGTCCTTGGCGATGGCCAGGGTCGTCTTCCCGTCCAGGACGATCTCGAACAGGGCGTTGGTGCGCTTGAGCGCCATCATCGTGGCGTGCCCCGGCAGCGCCACGTGCACCGGGTCGGTCCCGTGCCCGTACAGCACGGCGGGAATCTGGCTGGCCCGGCGCAGCCGCCGCGCGGCCCCCTTGCCGAACTCGTTCCGGGCGGTCGCGGTCAGTGTCACATCAGCCATGGTCGGCTCCCAGGTCGTCAGAGGTTGGGTCGTCGAAGATCAGTCCTTAGCCTCGACGCGGGACGCCGCACGAACCCGTCGATCACGGAGGCGCACAACCTCCCTCGCCGAGGCGCGCCTACTCTACCCGACCAGGGGAGCCCAGACGCGCGGACACCGTGATCGCATCCTGCACGACGACCTGGGGCTCAGCGACCTGGATGCCAGCCGGCAGGATGTCCGTCAGCGGGACAGGTGTGCACCAGATCTCGCTGATACGCCGCCGCTGGGAGAGCAAGAACACGGCAACCAGCGGATTGGCACTGGTGATACTGAGGCTGGCCAACCGCACGTCGTCGTCGACTCTCACCGTCGCCCGCAGACGTGCGCTCGCTGTCACGAGACTCTTGCCGATACGCAGGAAGCCGTCGATGAGCACATCGCCGTCGCAAGTCTGGTCCAGGACCAGCCGGTACGACACGAGGCGGAGTCGGTGAGGCGCCAGGGCGCTGCGCACTGCTCCGCCGACAGCCTCGACTAGCGCTTCGCGTGACGCAGAGAGCCGGACGAAACCGTGGGCGCCGGAGGCGTCCGGGACTTCGATGCCCACCGTGCCGGGCACGGCAGTAGCCCAGTCGAAGGCGATGTCGTCGAGCTCGAGGTCGATCTCCACCGGCACGCCCCCGACGGTGAGGGGATGCGCCCGCACGGTGAACTGTCCGAGCCATCCAGACTCACGTGCCACGACCTGGAGCGACCCGACCGCCTCGGCCGGGTCCATGGCGCCGTCGGCGTCCATGTCCACGTCAAATATCGTCCCGGTCAGGTCGAGATCGAGCCAGGTGATATCGGCACCGTCCATCTGTGCCGATCCGTCCAGCGCCACGGTGAGGCCGCGGTCGGCGGTGGCCGCGTCGCGCAGGGCGTCGTCGATACGCCGGACGAGCTCGGAGCCATCACCAGGGCGCCCGAAAGCGCCCAGCCGGATGTAGGACGTAGGCACCTGCCCGAGTCTACCGACGGCACACGTCGGCCTCGGACTGGCGCATCGTCGGGCGTTGCCGTCGAAGAGGGAGGTCACGGAGCCGTCGTCGAAGACCTCGCGGATGGCCCGGGCCAGGACCGGGGCGATGGAGACTATCCACCACTGGTCGCACGACTCACTTCGTCGCGTTGGGGTGGTGCGTGTGCACGTCCATCAGGTGCACGGTGCCTGGGCTGCCCGAGGTGACGTAGTACCAGATGCGTGCGCCTCCTGGTAGCTCGTACTGGCGCCGCACGTGCACGACGCCGCCTACCGTCACCGTGCTCAGGTCGTCCTTCAGCGGGTGGCAGGTCGGGGTGCTCGCCTCAGGGTCGCGTGTCAGGGCGTCCCAGGCGTCGGCCAGGGCGTTGAGGGTGGTGGCACGCAGGTCGCGCCACCCCTTCTCGGCCTGCCGGGTGGCGAAGACGATGCGGTACTCGGTGCGTCTGGTCGGACGTTCGACCCCCTGGTCCTTGGCCAACGTTCAGCCCTGCGCGTCGGGTCGCTCAACGTCCACCGGGGTGTCGAGCCAGTCGTAGTCGTCCGTGGCCCATCCGGCGGCGTGCGCCTCGGCAGTGGACTGCCAGGCGTGGATCAGCGTGGCCAGCGGCTCGAACCGGGCGACGCTGGTGCAGGCACGAGCCGTCTCGACCAGCTCGGCGGCGAACCGTTCCTGCGCGGCCTGGCTGAGGAACAGCAGCCACGGGAACGGGCCGCGCAGCCTGGCGGCGAACGAGTCGGGCCAGTCGGTCACCGCCACTGCGATGATCTGCGAGGCCAGGGCCAGACCCGCCCGGTCGGCATCGGCCTCGGACTTGCGCATGAGGACCAACGCCTCACCGTCGCGACGGGTGATGGTCACCGGACCACGCTCAGCCGCCTGCGCGACGGCCTTGGAGTCGCGCGACAGGTCCGAGAAGCGAACCCGCTGCTCGATCATGGGAGCGTCCATGAGAACCATGATGTCAGAATACGTTCAGAACTACAAGACCCTGCACGTCCGGCCGTTCGACATCTCAGGCTAGGCGTTGCCGTCGAAGAGGGAGGTCACGGAGCCGTCGTCGAAGACCTCGCGGATGGCCCGGGCCAGGATCGGGGCGATGGACAGCACCGTGAGGTTGGCGAAGTGGTGCTCCTCGGGGATGGGCAGGGTGTCGGTGATGACGACCTCGCGGGCGCCGCAGCCCTGGAGGCGTTCGGCGGCCGGGTCGGACAGGACACCGTGGGTGGCGGCGACGATGACGTCCTTCGCCCCGGCGGCCTTGACCACCCGGACCGCCTCGACTATGGTCCCGGCGGTGTCGATGAGGTCGTCGACCAGCACGCAGGTGCGACCTTCGACGTCGCCGACCACCCGGTTGGCCACCGACTTGTTGGGGCTGCGGATGTCCCGGGTCTTGTGCACGAAGGCCAGCGGGCCGCCGCCCAGCTTGGCCGCCCACTGCTCGGCCACCCGGATCCGGCCCGCGTCCGGCGAGACGACCGTGACATTGCTGACGTCCACCCGGCTGCGCACGTACTCCACCAGGATCGGCTGGGCCCACAGGTGGTCGACCGGGCCGTCGAAGAAGCCCTGGATCTGCGAGGTGTGCAGGTCGACGCTGACGATCCGGTCCGCACCGGCGGTCTTGAACAGGTCGCACATCAGGCGGGCGGAGATCGGCTCACGGCCGCGGTGCTTCTTGTCCTGCCGGGCGTAGCCGAAGAACGGGGCCACGACGGTGATCGTCTTCACGCTGGCCCGGCGCAGCGCGTCGACCATGAGCAGGTGCTCCATGATCCACTTGTTGATCGGCGAGGCGTGGGACTGCAGGACGAAAGCGTCCGACCCGCGCACCGACTCGCCGAACCGGGTGTAGATCTCGCCGTTGGCGAAGTCGTAGGCGCTGGTGGGCACCAGCTGGATGCCGAGGTGGTCGGCGACGTCCTGCGCCAGCTCGGGGTGGGCCCGGCCCGAGACCAGGACCAGCCGTTTCTCGGTGTCGACGGTGACCAGGCCGGTCATCGCGACGGCTCCTCGGCGTCCACGGCCTGCGCCGCAGCGTCGACGGCGGCCTGGGCCGCGGTGGCGGCGGCCGTGCCCGGACGGTGGGTGAGCACCCAGTCGTCGATGTTCCGCTGGCTGTTCTCGCTCAGCGCCAGGGCGCCCGCGGGGACGTCGTGCCGGACCACCGCCCCCGCCCCGGTGTAGGCACCGTCACCCACCCGGACCGGTGCGACGAACATATTGTCCGACCCGGTCCGCACGTGGGAGCCGATCACCGTGCGGTGCTTGCGCACCCCGTCGTAGTTCACCGTGACCGACGCGGCCCCGATATTGCTGTACTCGCCGATCTCCGTGTCGCCGACGTAGGACAGGTGCGGCACCTTCGACCCGCGCCCGATGGTCGCGTTCTTGGTCTCCACGAAGGTGCCGATCTTGCCCCCGGGGCCCAGCACCGTGCCGGGCCGCAGGTAGGAGAACGGCCCGACGGAGGCGCCCGCGCCGACCACCGAGTCCGACCCGTGGCTGCGCACCACGGTCGCACCCTCGCCGATCTCCACGTTGCGCAGCGTCGTGTCCGGGCCGACGGTCGCGCCCGCCGCCACCGACGACGCCCCCTGGATCTGCGTGCCGGGCAGCAGGGTCACGTCCGGGGCCAGGTCCACGTCCACGTCGACCCAGGTCGTCGCGGGGTCCCAGACGGTCACGCCCGCGCGCATCCAGCGGTCCAGGACCCGGGCGTTGAGCTCGGCCCGCAGCGCCGCCAGCTGCACCCGGTCGTTGACGCCGGAGACCGATACCGGGTCGTCGGTCAGCAGCGCCCGCACGTGGCCGCCGTCAGCCCGGGCCACGGCGACCACGTCGGTGAGGTACACCTCACCCTGGGAGTTGTCCCGGCCGAGCCGACCCAGCACGTCGCGCAGCACCGCGGCGTCGAAGACGTAGACCCCGGAGTTGACCTCGTCGACGGCGCGCTGGGCCGCGTCGGCGTCGCGCTCCTCGACGATGGCGGCGACCTCGCCCTCCTCCCGCACGATCCGGCCGTACCCGGTGGGGTCGGGCAGCCGCATGGTCAGCACGGTCACCGCGTTGCCGTCGGTGTGGTGGGCGACGAGCAGCTCGGCGACGGTGCCCGCGTCGAGCAGCGGCACGTCCCCGGCCAGCACGACGACGGTTCCAGACACCGGTCCGGACTGGTCCAGCGCCGCGAGCGCCACCTGCACGGCCCGGCCGGTGCCGGGGATCTCGTCCTGGTCGGCGACCAGCGCGTCCGGGTCGGTCTCGGTGACGTGCGCCGCAACCTGGTCGCGGCCGTGCCGGACGACGACGACGACCCGTTCGGGCACCAGCGCCCGGGCCGTGGTCAGGACGTGGCCGAGCAGGCTGCGCCCTCCGATCTCGTGCAGGACCTTCGGGACGGCGGACCGCATCCGGGTCCCCTCCCCTGCGGCAAGGACGACGACGGCGGCTGGACGCGGAATGGTCACCAGATGCGCTCCCTCGGCGCTCGGCACCGGTAGCCGGTGCTGGTTCTCAACAGGCCGAACTCTACCGCCCGCCAGGCCTCCGAGCGGTACGTCGGCGTTCCCGGGACAAGATGCACGCCGTCTGCGGCACCGCGCGGGGGGCGGCATCGTCCGCACATCTTGTCCTGGGAGCGCCGCAGGCGTACCGCGCAGCTCCGCCCCCAGGATTCGAACCCGGACCACAAGGCACCAAAGGCCTGCGTGCTGCCGTTACACCAGGGCGGATCGCGAGCACTAGTGTGCCAGCACCGGGCGGCGCCGTCGTCGTTGATTTTGGCGGCAGCCTGCCCGCCGCTGCTCCGTCGCGCGTCTCGCGGCGCGGCCCCACCCGGCGCCGCTCCACCGACACGCGGAGCCTCTCGCGGCGTGGGCCCAGCCCGGACGGGGGCATGATGAGGGTCGTGACCGACACCAGACGACCCAGGATGACCGGCCGCGAGCGCCGCGCCCAGCTGGTCGACGTCGCCCGCACCCTGTTCGCCGAGAAAGGGTTCGAGCAGACCAGCGTGGAGGAGATCGCGGCGCGGGCCAACGTCTCCAAACCCGTGGTCTACGAGCACTTCGGCGGCAAGGAGGGCATCTACGCCGTCGTGGTGGACCGCGAGACCCAGGCCCTGACCAGCACGCTCATCGCGGCCCTGGAGACTGCTGGGCACCCCAAGGCCCTGCTGGAGCGCACCGCGCTGGCGCTGCTGGACTATATCGAGGACAACGAGGACGGGTTCCGGATCCTGGTGCGCGACTCGCCCGTGGCCCAGGCCACCGGCACCTTCTCGTCGCTGATCGGGGACGTCGCCACCCAGGTCGAGCACCTGCTGGCGGCCCAGTTCTCCAGGCGCGGCCAGAACCCGCGCACCGCGCCGATGTACTCTCAGATGCTGGTCGGCATGGTGGCGCTGACCGGGCAGTGGTGGCTCGACGCGCGCAGCCCGCGCAAGGACGAGGTCGCCGCGCACCTGGTCAACCTGGCCTGGAACGGGCTGGCCGGGCTGGAACGACGACCCCGCCTGACCACCGCCGAGTAGCCCGGCAGGGGATTGTCACGACATAGAGATTCTCGACGTCGCGTAACCTGGTGGTGTGCCTGATGCATCTTGCGATGAGGTTGCCCGCATCGTCACCGCCTGGCGTCGGGAACGACCGGACCTGGACGTCGGCCCGCTGGAGGTGCTGTCCCGGGTCAGCCGCCTGGCCCGGCACCTGGACCTGGCCCGACGGGCGACGTTCGCCTCGCACGACCTGGAGACCTGGGGTTTCGACGTGCTGTCCGCCCTGCGCCGTCAGGGCCCGCCGTACCGGCTGTCGCCGGGGGCGCTGCTCACCGAGACGCTGGTCACCTCCGGCACCATGACCAACCGGATCGACCGGCTGGAAGAGTACGGGCTGGTCCGCCGCCTGCCGTCGCCCGACGACCGCCGCGGCGTGCTCGTCGAGCTGACCGACACCGGCCGGGCCCGCGTCGACGCCGCGATGGTCACCCTGCTGGAGGCCGAGCACGCCCTGCTGGCCGGGATCCCCACCGACGATGTGCGCGCCCTGGCCAGCCTGCTGCAGGACGTCCTGGCCCCCTTCGACCAGCCCGAGAACTAAGCCTCCCCCGTCCGTGCGCTACCTCTAACCTCGTCGTCAGGCTACCGGCCGAGCTCGACGGACCGGGCGTGCGCGGCCCGGACCGCGGCGACCACCCCGGCCCGGACCCCGTGGGCATCCAGCTCGGCGACGGCGGCGACCGTGGTGCCGCCCGGCGACGACACCCGTTCGCGCAGCACCGCGGGGTGGTCGCCGGTGCGCACCACGAGCGTCCCCGCGCCCTCCACCGTGGCCGCGGCCAACCGCAGCGCCAGGTCGCGGTCCAGCCCGAGCAGCACCCCGGCCTCGGCCATGGCGTCGACGAGGTAGAACGCGTACGCCGGGCCCGAACCGGAGACCGCGGTGACCGCGTCCAGGTCCGGTTCGGCGACCCGGACCACCAGACCGGTCGCGGCGAGCAGCCGTTCGACCAGCGCCAGGTGCTCCTCGGTGGCCGCGGCGCCCGCCGCGAGAGCCGCCACCCCCCTGCCGACCAGTGCCGGGGTGTTAGGCATCACCCGGACCACCGGGGTACCCAGCGGCAGGGCCTGCTCGTAGACCGCCAGCGGGACGCCCGCGGCGACCGACACCACCAGCGTCCCCGGGGCCAGGCCGGGAGCGACCTGCGCCAGGACGGACGGCACGACGGGCGGTTTCACCGCGAGCAGCACCACCGGCGCGGGGCCGTCGTCACCGTGCAGCGCCGCGTCCAGGTCCGCCTGGACCGATACGCCCGCGATGGCCGCCAGGTCGCCGGTCCGCCCCGGGTCGGGTTCCACGACCACGACCTCGTGAGACCCGGCAGCCCGGATCGCCCTGACCAGGGCGCTGCCCATCACCCCGCCGCCCACGACCACGACCCGACCGCTCTCGCTGTGGGACACCACGCACCCTCTCTCGTCTGCGCGCACGTACCCCGGCAGCCTAGCTGGCCGGTGCGGACTTGGTCGGTCCGGGCGAGCTCTCCCTGAGGGAGCGCTGGCTGGCTTCGATCCCAGTCAGTGGGTTCCGCGCCGTTCCACCGTTTCGAAACGGTGGAACGGCGTGGAGCCCACGAACTCACGCAGCCTTATCGGTCTGGTGGTGATGGGGAGGAGGCCGCTCTGGCGCTGACCGCCGGGCTGCCACCTCACGTCGACTATCCCGGGCCTGGTCCGCGGTCGGTGATGATGACCTGGACCTCGCCCACCCTCAGCTGGGTGGTGCGACGCACCTGCAGCGGGATGGTGCCGGACTGGCCCGCACCGGACCAGCGGACCTCCCAGTTGGCCGTCACGCTCACCGTGTAGGCCAGGCCGGGCTGGTGGGCCGAGGTCTTGGTATACCTGTGCCCGCAGGTCGGCGAAGGTCCGGCGCCGTACGCACCGTCGTACGGCGTCCCGGCCGCATTCGCACCCGAGCAGGTAATAGTCGTCCCATCACCCATTGTCCACACCGTCGAGAGCAGAGTACCCGTCGCAGTAACCGACAACGGACCCGACGTACCCACCCGGGTCACCGGGCCGGTCGTAGATTCTCCTGGGTCCGAAGCCCAAAGCCACGTCGGCAAACCCAAGGTTTGCATTGACTCGGGGTCGTCGGTTTTTCCGGTTAAGCCAATCTGCGGGGCGCGGATCTGCATTCTTGCTACCGCGTCCAGAGCCGCCAGCCGCGCAGACGCCTGCCCCACCGAGAACGGCGACCAGAAGTAGTCCGACGTCAGGCACAGCTCGCTGTCCGAGCACGGGTAAGGGGTCGCGCACTCGATGATCGCACCCTCGAAGTTCCCCTCGGCGTCCTTGTGCTCGTTCCTCAGCCGCTCGGTCTTCGCCCTAAACACCACATCCTTGAAATACCCGAAAGTATTGTCCTTGTCCAGCACGGTCCTCTGGTAGCACGACCGGTAGTCCCACACCCCACCGAACCCCGACGTACACCTCGTCTGACCCGACAGGTTCCCCACCGGGCACGGCACACCCGGCCTCCCCGAACCAGCAGGACTCCCGTCCTGACCAACACCCACCGTCAGGTCCACCACCTCCGGAATCGCAGACTCCGGAACACTGCTGCCTTGGCGATCGTTGTCCTCCCAGGCCAATGCGGGGCCGATGGCCACTCCTATATACAGCATGGCAACCAACGCAACGATGAGCGTCCGCATCTTCATCAGTTCCTCTTTTCATCCGACGCCAGATCTCCAACCTGGTTTCAACTCGAACAAGTCGCCCCTTCTTGCCAGACACTGCCTGCGACCCGCCACCACTCCTGTCCGAACGGATCTGAGTCATCGATCGGGTTGCCCTGCTCGTCGATAGGCACACCCCGCATGACGGTCACGACGCTGAGCCACGGTTCTAGCGAACCGTCGTGGACCGAGACCCCGTCAGGGCCGATGATGTGCACGCTGCTGCTGTCGATGCAGACGTTCATGACCACCTCCCACTCGTCAGACTTCATCACCGTCAGGGTCAAGATCTTGTCCTCACCGACCTGGTAGTACTGTCCACCGTCGTACTTCTGAGCAGCATTGCGGCGGTTCCATGCAAAGTCGCCGACCAGCAGCGGGATAACCTCGGTATCCCAGCCTCGAAAATAGTCCTGGCCGACAGCATTTTGCACATCCATGTAGTTCTTGTAGGCCGCTTTGGCTGCGGTCACGGGGTCGTACTGCGATGGTGTGGGCGACGGTTCGGGCTTGGCCGTCGCAGGGCGGCTGCTAGTGTCTCGGCTGGGTGTTGGTTTCGGGTCGGCGCCCTGGCACCCGGCTGCCAGCAACGACAGCGCGACCAGACCACCAGTCACCGCGCGGACTGCGACCGTCCGGCGACCCGCTGCGCGACGCGATGTGCTTCTCATGGCCCTTCTTCCTGGCTCGAGGAATTGCCGGCCGCCCGCTGCGGGACTCGGTGTGCTTCTCATGGTCTTTCCTCCTTTCCAGGTTCCTGCCTGTTGCACCTGGCACGGCAGGGTCCTGTGCTGGTCATGGCCTGTTCTGGGACCGTTCGGACTCCGCACCGACCCCGTAGGCGGCCCGCGCGACCGAGTGCGCCGTGCAGTCCTGGGACAGCGGCAGAATCCTGGCGTCGTAGCGCCCGGTGACGGTCGCCACGACCTGACCGTCGACCACCTCGATCTTCCCGGTCATCCCCACCGCCGACCAGATACGCTCGGCCGCGGCACTGGCCGCAGCCAGGTCGGTCTGGGACGGCGCCCCGGAGGTCTGGGCGACCAACGGGTCGATCCGCTGCCCGGCCACCCGCGCCGCCTGGTCGGCGGTCCACTGCACCTGGTTCCTGGTCAGCGTCAGCCCGCCGCTCTCGACCACCAGCCCCAGCGCGGCGACGAGCACCGGGAAGACCATCAGCACCAGCAACGCCGACGCACCCTCCTCGTCACGACGCCTGCGCCGCCACACCGACACGAACACGCTACTCACCCTCTCTCCCTGTAGGTATCGATCGCCGACCCGGCGGTCGCGGTCTCCGTCCGGTCGCCCAGACCGGGCAGCCCGTACTGGGCCAGAGGCACCTCGCACGACACCGTCACCGTGACCGTGGCCTCCTCACCGACCGGGACCGCGAACCCGGAGGTGTCCACCACCACCGACGTGCTCGTGCACCTGATGTCGGAGTTGTCCAGCACGATCCGCGCCCCGGACTCCGCAAGGACACGGGCCTGGTCGGCATCACGCGCCAACGAGGCAGCCCGAGCCGCCTCGACAGCCGCCAGGCTCACCGTGTCCCGCGCCGTCACGTACCACCCGGCGGCCACGATCAGCAGCAGCATCACGAACAGCACCGAGATCGTCATCAGCGTCTCCACCGTGATCGACCCGGCCTCGGCCCGAAGCGACCGCGAACCCCTGCCCCGGTCCACCGTCCTCGTACACCCGCTCACGGGCTGGTCCACCTCTCCACCGGCCCCACCGACGTGACCGTGACCCGTACCGGCACACCCGGGACGAGGCTGACCACCTCCCCGGTCACCGTGGCCCGCACCTGCCCCCCAGACACCTGCACGTCCACCTCACGGGTGCGCAGCAGGTCAGAGTGCCCCAGACGGCTCTCCGCCTCCGCTACAGCCTGGTCGGGCGTACCGCCCTCCAGGCTCGCCACGACCACGGCCCCGTTCGCCGCGTTGCGGGCCATGTTGCGCCCAGAAGCCCACAAGGCGACTTGGACGGTGGCCACGATAACGACCAGCATCAGCGGGACGGCCAGAAGAGCCTCGAGCGAATGCTGGCCTGCATCGCGCCGCCCATGGCGAACCACCGGGACTCCAGACCGCCGCGGCGGCCCCACAGGCCGCGCACAGCGCAGACCGCGCACCTTCACCATCGTCATCGCCCTCCCGCACGCGTGGCACACCAAGCCGGCAGCACGTGTCGAACCGATATATTTCGGGACACAGTACACCTGTCCAGGCGTCCCCCGTACGGGTTCCACCCATTTCACCCGCTCCGCCCGACCAAGCAACCTGCGCCAGCCCCGCCTGCCGAAGCCAGCGCTCCCCAGGGAGCGCTGGCTGGCTTCGACCCCAGGTCGTGGGTTCCGCGCCGTTCCACCGTCTCGAGACGGTGGAACGGCGCGGAGCCCACGAACCCACGCGGCCTTATCGGTCTGGTGGTGATGGGGGCACGGCCCCAGTCCCTGCTGGCGGTCGGTGGCGGGTTCGGGCCGGTCTGCGGTGTGGGCGCTCATGGTGGGGCTGGTCGGGGGTTGTGCCGGGGGCGGTAGGTCCTATATGTTGCTTGCGCCTGGTAACACCGGCCTGGGTCTGGGGCCGTCAGGCCTGCTGCGGTCGTGGCGGGGGCGTGCTCCTCGCGGACGGTGCGCGGGAGGTGCGGGCAGTGTCGGGCAGGGTCTTGGGGACTGTGACAGGGAGGGTCGTGTGGGTGGGGTAGATCTTGGGCTGGAGGAGCTGGAGGTCCTGGTCGGGGACCTGCAGACGGCTCTGGAGGAGTTCGAGGGCGCGGTGCCGGTCCGCAAGGGCCTGCAGAGCGCCGTGGGCCGTCCCGACGGCAGGGGCTCTCTGCGCTCCAGGGTGGGCAGCTTCGAGGACAGCTGGAACAACACCCGCGGTGACCTCGAGGACGGGATCAAGAAGGTCCGCGACCACCTGCAGGCGGTCGTCGACGGTTTCCAGGGCCTGGACCAGGAGATAGCCGAACAGTTCGACGACCCAGGACCGTCGGCCCCGGCCGGAGTGTAGGAGGTACGCGGTGGGACAGGACCTGAGGTCGCCGCAGAGGCACGTGCTGCGCCAGCTGGAGGGCAACCCGGCCGACATCGACCGGCAGGCCCGAGACCTGGTCGACGCGGCGCAGGTGATGCGCAGCGTGGCGACCAGGCTGCAGCGTCTGGCCGACGGTACGGACACGGTCTCGCAGGCCGAGTCGATGGACCAGGGTGCCAAGAAGCTCGGACCGGGGGCGCTCGAATGGGCAGCGAATAATGCAAAGGAAATTTCGGGGGTGACGAAGGGGGTCGTCGGCTTCGAGGTGGGGCTGTCCTTTATCGTTGCTGGTGATTTTGTCGCTGACGAGAACGTGTCGTCGTACTCCGAGTGGCGAAACCAGTGGTGATGTCAGTGTCCAAGGCTCCTTCCAGGCGCCCCCCACACAGTAAAGGGGTGTCGGTGTCGGCTCCCACCAGACGTCGCCCGCTCAGCAGGTGGGAACAACGGAGCCGACGGGAGTCGTGGATGCTCGTCGGGTTCGTGAGCTACTTCCCGATTACGATGTTCATCATCAATCCACTGCTTGCCCTAGCCCTGGTATGGGCGCTTCAACTGCCAGACAAGGGTTTCATCACCGGCGCGGGCCTCCAGTTCTGGGTCGCAGCGGCCATCCCCGCGACCGTCTCGGTGATTGGGTTTCGCTACTTTATCCGCGACACAGATAAATTTGCGCCCGCACCTCGGAAGGAGGGGGCGTGGTGGTGGAAGATCCTGTTGATGCTGTTTCCGGGCACGTGGGCGATCTCGCTGAATGGCAGCCACTTAACAGACCCCACAGCCTCAGATATCTCAGCCAGGTTCGCCATCTCCCGTTTCCAGGCCGAGTTTCTTCAGGCGGCCGCAAAACCCGTCCTTGCCGTGTTTTTCGTTACGTTCTTTTCATTGTACGCGTTCATGCTTCTCGAGCGCAGACCGAACCGTCGGTTGCGGGCCGCGGTCGTCGTTGCTGTCTACGTGGTGATGGCGGTCGTTTTCGTTCTCGTTGGAAGGAGCGCTGGTGACGGATACTGGTGAGTCCCCCGCCGTGGAGTATGTGATCGATCTCGACGGCGACTGGGCCGATGATTGGATTGCTGTCCCTCCGGTCTTTCCGTTCGACCGGTGGCCCGACCCGGAGGCCTGGGCCTCGGACATCGCTGCGATGGCGTTCGAGAAGAGTCGCGCTGATCGGAAGTGGTTCAGACTGGTCGCCCTGGAGCTGGCCACCGATCCGCCGGGCGACGAAGACGTCGATATGGTGCTGTGGTACGCACCGCTGGACGGGGGTCGGCACGACTTCGTGTTCCTGACGATCGCCGCCCCTGACCCGGAGCTGACCGACGCTGAGGCCTGGGCGGTGGCGGGTACCGACGAGTCCGAGACACCTGTGCAGGTGACCCGGTACCCGTCCGAGAAGTTCGGCGAGATTGCGCAGTCCGCTTCCACCTACCGCGTGGACGACCAGACGGTACTTGGGCATATCTGTACGGTGGCGGTCGGTCAGACCGCGGTGTTCTGTCTCGAAGCGACGCACACAGACTTCATGCTGCTGGCCCGCATGAAACCCGGGCTGGTCCGTCTGGTCGACGCGATGTGCGAGCTGGTGGGGGACGAGGTCTGATCTGTGAGCGTCACCGACCTGGAAGAGGAGATACCCGGCCTGGACGCCGAGGGACGGCCGGACCCGGCCTATGCCGCCAGTCTGGGACTGGTCGGTGCCAGGTGGGGCGCCAGGTCGACAGCCTTCGTCATCGACGCGCTGCTCCTGGCTGTGCTCGTGAGCCCGCTCGGCTTCGGCGTGGCCCGGTGGGTCGGCAGTGCGCCCTCGGGCCAGACCGTCGGGCCGATGACCACCACGATCACCGTCCTGCTGGCGGTCGGTGGCGGGTTCGGACTGGTCTGCAGCACGGCCCAGACCGCAGCGCACGGGCGACGAGGAGCCACTCTCGGTAAGAGCATCCTCGGGCTGCGGTCGGTCGACGTCGCACAGTTCGGCCGGATCGGGTTCGGCCGTGCACTGAAGCGAGTGCTCGTCCTGCTGGCCAGCTCGGTCTTCTTCGTCGTCATCGGTCCCTACCTGTTGCTCATCTCGGGGGTGTGGGACCGCGAAGGCCGCGGCCGCAGCGTCCTCGACCGCCTTGCGCGGTGCTGGGTCGTCGACACCCGCGACGGGATCGACCCGTTCGACGCCCGGGCACTACGCCGGGCCCGTCGCGCGCTGAACGTCGAGGCGGTCGACACGGAGGAAGACCTCCTGAACCTGGCGACGGGTTCGTCCTACGTGTCACTGCAGGCCAGGTCCAAGGCGGGAGTGATCGGAGCCGGTGGAGTCGGGTCGACATGGGAAGAGATGAGCGGAAAACCCGGCGCGGCCTCGGCCCGAAGCGCCCGGCCCGCCGTGACGACCCCGGTGCGCGCAGGCGCCCCTCACGCCGTGGCGGCCTCGGCCGCACCTGGCAGCGCCCGCACCGCTGTGACAGCCCCGGCGGCGTCCGCTCCCGTGCAGGCTCCCGCGGTGCAGGCTCCCGCGGTGCCCCTGCCTACCGCACCGGTCGGTGCCAGTACGGCGGCCGTTCGCCCCGGGTCGGCCGAGCCGCGTCCCTTGCCCGCAGCGGCCGCCAGGCCGTCCGGTGACAGGCCCGGCGGCCAGGCCCAGCCGTCGGCCGCCTCTGGCCTCGGCCTGACCCTGGTGTTCGACAGCGGGGAACGGTTCAGCGTCGAGCGGTTCGCGCTGATCGGATGCGCCCCGCAGCCACAACCGGGCGACCCGCAAGGATGCCTCGTCGTCGTGGACGACCCCACCGGGCAGCTGGCGCAGACGCATGCCGAGATACGCCCGGCGCGTGGCGCGTGGTGGATCGCCGACCGCGGGTCGTCCACCGGCACGACAATCTGCGACCCGGACGGCAGGACCGTCGTCCTGGCGCCTGGTCAGCACGAACCGTTGAGGCAGGGCACCAGGGTCCGCCTCGGCGGACGCACGCTCGAAGTCCGCCGGGGTGCCCCGTGAAGCTCAAGTTCACTCTCCACCGGTCCCCGCGGGAACAGGTAGACCTCATGGTCACCGCGGACGCCACCGCGACCGTCGGCGCGATCGCCGAGAAGCTGGCCCGGCACGACCCTGCCTCGACGGCCGACCAGCCGGGCGAGCTGACCCTCGCGGTGGCGCCACCCCCCACGTTCGCCGGCATGCTGCGGTCGGTGCGCACCACCTTCATCAACCTCGACCCGAAAGCCCTGATCGCGGACGCACCATTCGGTTCCGGGTTCACCGTCAAGGTGGCAGTCCGACCCCCTTCAGCGTCTCGCACACCCCAGGATGCCGCGGCCGTCCTGCTGATCCGCACCGGGCCCGAGGCTGGGCGGCGCGTCCCGCTCCCCGAAGGGTCGACAGTCGTAGGGCGCACCAAACCAGCCGACGTCCTCATCGCCGACCCGTTGATCTCACGGCAGCACGCCCGCATCGAGGTCGGCCAGGGCATCGAAGTCATCGATCTCAACTCCGCCAACGGGATCCTCGTCGACGGCGGGGAGGTGCAGCGGCTGAAAGTCCTCCCCGGACAGGTCCTGTCGCTAGGGGGAACAGAGATCGCCTTGGTCGAGGTGCCACGACCGGCCGCCAACCGGGTCGCCGAACGCGGCGGGACCCTGGTGTTCAACCGGTCTCCGCGCGTCGAAGACCGCTACCCCGGGCAGAGCCTCAAGCACCCCGCGATCCCGGCCGAGACCGACCCGCCGATCTTCCCGTGGCCGATGATCGTCGCCCCGATCCTCCTCGGCCTGGCGATGTACGCGATGACCCATCGCCCCACAGCACTGCTGATGGTGGCGATGTCACCGCTGATGATGCTCGGCAACATGGTCGGCCAGCGCACCCGGCAAGGCCGCAAGGCCCGGCTCGAGATCGAACGGTTCGAGGAGCAGATCGAGAAGCTCGAGGACACCCTGGCTTCCGAACAGGTCGTCGAACGGCGGATGCGGCGGGCCGAGAGCCCGTCCACCAGCCAGATCTTCTCCGAAGCCATGCGCCTGGGCCCGTTGCTGTGGACCCGCCGTCCTGAGCACTGGAACTTCCTCGCACTGCGGCTGGGCGTGGGCACGGCGCGGAGCCGTACCAGGGTCGAGCAGATCGAGGACCAGCGCGGGATCGTGCGCTACGCGCGGATGGTCGACGCCCTGGCGGAAAAGTTCACCGATATCCACGACGTACCGATCATCGAGCTGCTGCCGTACGCCGGCGCTTTGGGAATCGTCGGTTCCATGGACGACGCGGCAGACATCGCGCGCGGTATCGCCGTCCAGATCTTCGGGCTGCACGCCCCCGGGGAGGTCGTCGCCACGGCCGTCTGCGACCCGCGCTGGACACCAGAGCTGGACTGGCTCAAGTGGTTGCCGCACACGACCAGCCCGCGGTCGCCCTTCCGGGAGATGGCCCTGGCTGACAGCCAGTCCGCCGGTACCGCCCTGCTGAGCGGGCTGGAGGAGATCTGCCTGAGAGCGCGTTCGCAGACCGTCTCGCGACGGGGACCGCTCAGCGACGACAAGACCTCGATGCGCCTGGGAGAGAACGTCGGCCGGGACAGCGGGCCCACCGTCCACGACCTCTCGCTCGTCCTGTTCACCACCCACGACGCACCCGTCGACAGGGCCCGGCTGTCCCAGGTCATGGAGACCGGGCCGGAATCGGGTGTGTACACCGTATTCGCGGCGCCCACCGTCGAGTCCCTGCCAGCCGCGTGCCGCACGTTCATCGACGCCCGCGACGGCCTGTCCAAGGCCAAGATCGGGTCGGTACGGGCGGGCAGACAGTTCGACGGCATCGCCGTCGAGGGCGTCTCGCGCCAGCACGCCGAGACATTCGCCCGGCAGCTGTCACCCGTGGTGGACGCCTCGACCGTCGAGGAGGACTCCTCCGACCTGCCGTCGTCCGTGGCGCTCCTGCAGCTCGTCGGGGGCGGATTCGCCACCGACCCGGACTTCGTCGTCGAACGATGGCGGCAGAACGGGTCGATCACCGACCGGACCGGTGCACCGCAGCGCCGTCTGCGTCGAGCCGGGGGCCTGAAGTGCTACGTCGGCCAGGGCGGCTCGGACGCCATGAGCCTGGACCTGCGCAGCCAGGGTCCTCACGCCCTGGTCGGGGGGACCACCGGATCGGGCAAGTCCGAGTTCCTGCAGGCCTGGGTGCTGGCTATGGCCTGCGAGTACAGCCCGGACCGGCTCACGTTCCTCTTCGTGGACTACAAGGGCGGGGCGGCGTTCGCCGACTGCGTCGACCTGCCGCACTGCGTGGGGCTGGTGACCGACCTGTCGACCCACCTGGTGCGCCGGGCCCTGACCAGCCTACGAGCCGAGCTGCGGCACCGTGAGCACATCCTCAACCGCAAGAAGGCCAAGGACCTGCTGGAGCTGGAGAAACGCCAGGACCCCGAGACACCGCCCGCGCTCGTCCTGGTCATCGACGAGTTCGCAGCACTGGCCACCGAAGTCCCCGAATTCGTGGACGGTGTCGTCGACATCGCCCAGCGCGGACGTTCTCTGGGCATCCACCTCATCATGGCGACCCAGCGCCCGGCCGGAGTCATCAAGGACAACCTGCGCGCCAACACCAATCTCCGGGTTGCGCTGCGGATGGCCGACGAGCACGACTCGGCCGACGTCGTCGGGGACAAGGTCGCTGCGTCGTTCCCGCAGTCCCTGCCCGGACGGGCCATCGCCAAGATCGGGCCAGGGCGTCTCATCCCGTTCCAGTCCGGGTACGCCGGTGGTTGGACCGCCGGCACACCCGAGGAGCCGGAGGTCAGCGTCGCCGAGCTGCGTTTCGGGGCCCCGGTCGTGTGGGAAGAAGAACCGGACACCGTCGACGACGACGACGAGAACCTCGGGCCGAACGACCAGCGGCTCATCGTCGACAACCTCAGGATCGCCGCGACGAACGCCGACCTGCCCGCACCACGTCGGCCGTGGCTCGACGAGCTGCCTGCCGTCATAGATCTCGCGACCATCGGCCGCGCGGGCGACGGCACGATCCCGTTCGGCCTGATCGACGTCCCTGACCACCAGCGGCAGGATGCCGTCACCATCAACCCGGACGTCGACGGTCACCTGCTCGTCTACGGGACCACCGGGTCCGGCAAGTCCGCACTGCTGCGGACCATCGCCACCGCCGCAGCCACCCACGAACCGAAGGGCAACGCCCGCGTGTACGGGATCGACTGCGGCGGCGGTGCCCTGCGCAGCGTGGAGGCCCTGCCCCAGGTCGGCTCGATCGTGCCCGGCGACGACGCCGAACGGGTCCAGCGTCTGCTGCGCACGCTCCGGTCGGTCCTGGACCAGCGGGCCCAGGCCTTTGCGCAGGCCCACGCCGGGACGTTGACCGATTACCGTGAGCTGACAGGCGACCAGGCACCGCGCTACTGGCTCCTTCTCGACGGGCTGGCGTCCTTCCGTTCAGAATGGGAGACCAGGGCACCCAGATCCAGCTATTACCAGCTCTTCATGCGTCTCCTCGCCGAGGGCAGGCCCTTCGGAATCCACGTCGTGGTCACCGCCGACCGCAGCGGGACCGTGCCCACCGCCCTCAGCGCGAACGTCAGCCGACGCGTGGTCATGCGGATGGCCGACGCCACCGCGTACGCCGCTCTCGGGGTCCCCCGGGACATCCTCGACGACACCAGCGGCCCCGGCCGTGTGATCGTGGACGGTCTGGAAGCGCAGGTCGCAGTCGTCGGCGGCAGCCGGAACGTCGCTGACCAGGGGACCGCGCTCGCCGGTCTGGCCCAAGACCTGGCGGGCGCCGGCACCCCACCAGCACCGCCCATCGGCGCGCTGCCCACGCGGCTGGAGCTGACCGAGCTGCCGCGCTCCATCGCCGGGCAACCAGTCATCGGGATATCCGACGAGCAGCTCGCGCCCCACCCGTTCGAACCGCAGGGAACTTTCGTCGTGGCCGGCCCGCCACGCAGCGGACGGTCCAACGCCCTGCGGGCCCTGGTCGCCGCCGTGGTGCGTCTCGACCCGATGGCGGAGTTCTACCATCTCGGAGGGCGCAAGGCGGCGCTGCGCGAATGGCCCGGGTGGACGCGGACCGCCACCAGCGTCGACGAGGTCCGTTCACTGGCCAAGGAACTCGTCGCGGTCGTCACGCTGCCGGTCGCCGACGGTCGTACGGTCGTGGTGGTCGAGAACGTCCCGGACTACGTCGACTCCGACGCCGAACGCCCTCTGAAGGAACTCTTCCAGGCCGTCAACCGCGGTGATCACCTGCTGTTCGGCGACGGTGACGTCTCGCAGCTCGGCTCGGGGTACGGGATGGTCGGCGAGCTCAAGGGCGGTCGACGCGGGGTGGCCCTGCGGCCCGATGCCAACGACGGCGACTCCCTGTTCAAGCTGGCGTTCCCCAGGGTGCGGCGCGACGACTATCCCGAAGGTCGCGGAATATTCGTAGAGAACGGCCGGTTCACGACGGTCCAGCTGCCGTGGGTAGACCCTGCCGAGTGGAGAGAGCTTGCCCAGACCGGGGAGAAGGTCTCCTTCGGGCTGGATGAGCACCGGCGCGCCCGCGCCGGTGATTCGATGAGAGAGAGGGATAGTGATGACTGACTTCAAGGCATCGTACGACGCGATGGAGGCCATGGCGGGCAAGCTCAACACCGGGCGGGACGAGATCGGAGGCGTTCTTGACCGGCTGAAGGGCCAGGTGGAAGAGCTGCTGGGCGACGACTTCAAGACCCAGCACGCCTCGGGAAAGTTCGGCGAAGGTTACCAGGAGCTGACCAGCGGCCTTGGTGACGCGATCAACGGCATCAACGACATGGCAGACGCCCTGCGCAACATGATGCAGGCGATCAAGGAAACCGACGAGGCTCTGGCCGGTCAAGGCTGATGGGCCAGGAGGGGCCGCGGGCGGTTTCGCTCGCGGCCCCTCGGAGGAGCTATCGATGAACAACGTCATGGAGCCGCTGCCCGACCAGGTTGTGGTGACGACCGACGCCCACGCCTTCGCCCGGCGCAGGAACACCCAGCTGGGAATCGTGTTCGTCACCCTGGCTGCGGCCGTTGTGCTCGCTGTCGTGCTGGACACGGTCGAGGGCCGCATCATCATGGGCAGCGCATTAGCCCTGGGTGCAGCGATCTTGTTCTTCGGCCAGGTGTCGCGGGAGCGTCGGCTGGCCGCCGTCGAGCGTCCGCTGGTGCTGGACCGGGCGGGTTTCGATCTCGTCCTGCGTGGTCAACAGCTGCGGTTCTCCTGGTCGCAGCTGCAAGACCTGACGTGCCAGCAACAAGGTGGTCTGTGGTTCAACCACTGGTGGGACCTCGTGTTCGTGCTGACGCCGCAGGCTCGAGCGTCGGTCACGACCTCGCCCACCATAGCCGACCGGATGCTTATGTGGAATGCCGGTGCAGTGCGGTTCAGCCACCCGGCGCCAAGCCCTGACGTCGTCACGGTCGACTGGCTGATCCGACGCTACTGGGCGGCCGCCAACGGTCTGGACTTCTCGACCGCCGATCCGAAGGAGACACCATGACCAGCAGACTGACCTACTCGATGCTGTTCCCGCGCGGCTGGCAGCAGTTCCCCGTGGACGCAGCCGGCGAGAAACAAGTCAGCGCTGCCGCGACGAAACAGGCCCGTGACGTCGGGCGCGCGGACGTCGTGGCGATGATCCGCCAGTACACGCACCAGATGTTCGACCGGCTGCGCAAGCAGCGGGCGGTCGCGGTGCACCTGCCGGTCGGGATGTCCATGACGGCACCCGCCTCGCTCGCCGTCGTTCCCCTGGTTGCCGGCGAGAGCACCCTCGACGCGGCGGTGGTGCGCGCGGCCCGCGGTCTGACCGTCGAACGCCTCGACGTCGACGACACCACCTGGTACCGGTGGGTAGAACCGCACTCACGAGTAGAAGACTCGACCGAGCTCACCGGTACCACCCTGCACTATGTGATCCCGCGCCCAGGAGGGCCGGGCGAAGCGGGACTTCACCTCGTCTACACCGCCATCGGGCTGGTCGGCGACGAGGAGATCCAGCAGTGGATCGAGCTCGGGCACACCATCGTCGGTTCTTTCCAGTGGAGGGTTCGCGAGACGGCCGGGCCGTAGCCGGGCGGGCCCCGCGTGTACCTCTGGTCGGGGTCTTGACGAAGAGACAGAACGCACATTTCGAGGATCGAAGCCGGTGCAGGGACAGCCTGTCCGGAGGGAAGGCAGGAGGTACGCGGTGGGACAGGACCTGAGGTCGCCGCAGAGGCACGTGCTGCGCCAGCTGGAGGGCAACCCGACCGACATCGACCGGCAGGCCCGAGACCTGGTCGACGCGGCGGAGGTGATGCGCAGCGTGGCGACCAGGCTGCAGCGTCTGGCCGACGGTACGGACACGGTCTCGCAGGCCGAGTCGGTGGACCAGGTACGCGGCTCGGCCGGCGACGTGGTCCCGGGCCTGAAGAAGGCCGCGACCCGGTACCAGATGACCGGGGACGCCCTGCTCGCCTACGCCCGAGAGCTGGAGACGGCCCAGCTGGCGATCAGACCGAAGATCGAGGACATCGAGACCAAGCACGCCGCGGTGCAGACCGCCCGTCACGTGGTGGTGCGAGGTCTCGATGGAGGCCCCAACAACCTCGATCCGCCAGCCTTCGACCGCGACGGTGACCGTGCGAGGCGCTCCGACGCCGCCCAGGACCTGGCCACCGCCGAGAGCGAGCTGGCGACCGCCTGGTCCGGGTTCGACCAGGTGTTCGGCGTGTGGGAGGAGGCCTACGACAGGGCGGTCGGCGGGATCGACGACGCGTTCGACGCAGCAGACAACAACGACGCCTGGGGCGAGGACTACCTGGCCCTGCTGGGCTACGTCGGTATGGCCCTGTGCGTGGTGGCGCTGTTCTGCACCGGGCCGGTCGCCCTGGTGATCGCGGCGATCGGTGCGTTGGTGGCTCTGGTGGTGGTGGCGATCAACGTCGCCAAGTTCGCCAAGGGCAGGGGCAACTGGCTCGACCTGGGCGTGGCGATCGTCTCGGTCATACCCTTCGTGCGGCCGCTGGCCACGGCGGGCAGGACCATCAGGGGCGCCAGCGCAGCCAGGACGACGCTCCAGGCCGGGAAGGACGCGGTGCGCAGCTCGGTACGGTCGACGATGAAGACGCACGGACAGTCCCTGCCCGGAAGAGCCCTCAACAGGCTCAACGACGTCCGGGCATCTGTAAGGACAGGCTTCCTGAACACGCAGTTCAAAGCTTACGACTTTCTCTCGCGGCCTGGCCAGAACTGGCTCCGAGGAGGCCACGACAGTCTCACCTCCTTCGGCAACTTCCTGCGCGGTAAGGGCGCCGACAAGGTCGGCGGAGAGATCTTGGAGTGGGCAGCGACGAACGCACCGCAAAAGGGTGCAAGCGTGTGGTCCATCCTAGAGAACGGGACCAGCAACGCTGCGGACCTGTACTTCCTGGCGGAGGAGCACGTCCCGGTGTTCCACGACCATGTTGTCAACCGGTTCGACCAGTGAGCCCGGCCCGAGAGCGCCGACAGGACCGCGCCGGGAAGATCAGGCTCCCCTCCGGACCGGGATGGTGGCCATACTCGGCACGGGGGTGCCTGGGGTTCGTCGTGGCTGTGGTACTGGTCCTGTCCAGCATGTTCGTAGTATTCCCTGCAGCTGCTCGTCTCGTGGGAGACGCAGCAGTCAGGATCGAACCAGGGTCTGCGAAGATGGGAGCCTTCTTCTGGTTGATGGCGTCGCTGGCCGCCCTGCCCGCGATAGGATTAACGATCTTCAATGCCTGGCTAGGGTGGTCCAAGGCTGGCCACCAGGTAGCTGATCACCCGAACGGCGGCCCCAGTGTTAGCGGACGGGAAGGCTGGGCTGCGGGAACTCTGATATACCTTGCGTTCGGTTGGCCGATGTTCATGATGGGCACACAGTACAAGTCGGTCTCGACAGTCCGGTTCGCAGACAGGCACGGGGTGTCACTACGGGGCACGGAGTTCCTGCAGGACACCGCCCTGGTAGCGTTCAGCGTGTCGTTCATGGCACTCTTCTCCATGTATGTCCTGCATCTCGCGTCCAAGAAGCTGAGGCGTCGGGCAGCGCTGCTGGTCAGTGCCCTGTATCTCGTCGTCGAACTGGTGGTCTTCGTCCTGGTAGGAAGGAGTGTCGGCGATGGGCACTGGTGAGCCGTTCACGGTGAGCTACGAGGCCGAGCTGGACGGTGACTGGATCGCCGTCCCGCCTGGTTTTCCGTACGGCCGGTGGCCCGACGCCCGGTCGTGGGCCTCGGACGTCGCCGCGCGGGCGTTCGGGGCGGGAGGCGCAGAACGCGGCCGGTTCGAGGAGGCCGCCCTGGCCCTGACCGCCGGGCTGCCGCCCCACGTCGACCAGGTGGTGTGGTACGCCCCGCTGGACGGCGGCCCGACGGGCGTGGCGTTCATGACCGTGGCCGACCACGACCCGCAGGTAGCCGGTGCCGAAGAGTGGGCGGTGCTGGGCATCACCGACTCGCTGACCCCGGCACAGGTGACCCGGTACCCGTCAGAGACGTTCGGGCAGGTCGTGCAGTCCGCGACCACGTTCCGCCCGACCAGCGGTCCCGACGACCAGGACCAGCCGGTAGCCGGGCGCATCCGTACCGTGGCTGTCGGCCAGACCGCAGTGTTCTACCTCGAGACGGTGAGCACAGACCTCGCGCTGCTGACCCGCATGCAGCCCGGACTGGTCGCTGTGGTCGACGCGGTGCGCGAGCTGGTGATCGAGGACGAGTCCTAGCGCTGGCTGGCTTCGATCCCAGGTCGTGGGTTCCACGCCGTTCCACCGTCTCGAGACGGTGGAACGGCGTGGAACCCACGAACTCATGCGGCCTTATCGGTCTGATGGTGATGGTGGCGGTCGTGTGCTCAAGGAGAGCGTCTCGGTGTCTCGCAGCCAGCCCTGGTCACGGTGCGGTGAACCTCTCCACGGGCGCCGACACGGTCTGGGACACCGTCAGGTCCGGCAGGCCCGGCACGAACGTCAGGGCCCGGCCCTCTACCGTCACGACGACCTGCGTGCCCGTCCTCGACACGGCCACGGAAGAGACCTCCAGCAGGCTGGTACCGCCGACCACCGTCCAGAACAGCGACGACGGGTCCGACGGAACAGCGGAAGAGCCTAGGGCTCCCCGGCGTCCGGGACGGGGTCCGTCCGGGCCTCACCAGGACCGCTGACGGGCGTCCCGCTGGGACCGGCCATCGCGGCCCGCAGACGCGGCAGCAGCTCCAGCACCGCTTCGGCGTCGGGATGCTCCGACAGGGCGTCGAGGTGCTGACGGGCCTCGGCAGGACGACCGGACTCCAGCGCGGCGAGCACCAGCTGCTCGCCGACCTGGGGGATCTGCTCGCGCAGCCTCCAGTGGCCGACCCCGAGGTTGAGCGCCTCGCCCGGTTGTCCGTTGGTCCGCAGCAGCTTGATCCCGGCGGCCAGGGCCCGGCCGGTGGGGTCACGCTCGGCGGCGGTGACCAGGCGGCGGGTAGCGCCCTCGTGGTCGTCGTCCACGGACAGCCGGGCCAGCTCGACCAGGGGGTACCAGGCGCGCGGGTTGCCGGCCAGCTCTTCGCCCAGCGCCCAGACGGCCAGGTTCGCGGCCCGTTCCCGCTCCTGGGCGACCCCGGGGGCCCGCAGCGGGTCGTGCTCGGCCTCGTACGCCTCGGCGGCCCGACGGCGTACGACCTCCGCCAGGGCGGAAAAAGCCCGGTCGTTGTTGGGGTCGTCGGACAGGACCGAGCGCAGCGCGTCCTCGTGGAGCGTGTCGCCGCGCCGCCCCGCGGTGGTGGGGCGGCGTACGCCGACGCGCGACGCTGAGGTCGGCCGACGCATGAGCTGGCGCAGGCGTGGCAGCAGAGCCATGCACCTGACCATAGCCGGTACACCGCCCAGGATCTTGGTGAGATACCTCACAGTGTCGTTCTCGGCGCCCAACCTTTGTCGGAAAGCCACAAGTATGCCTATGCTCGACAGATGGCGACCACGGCACCGGGACAAGCCTCGTCGGGACCGGCTACCGAGACCCAACGACGGGTCCGCGACGCATCGGGCGTGCTGTCCAGCGCCACGCTGCGCCGTCTGGAGCAGGAAGCCCCCTGGTACCGGGCCCTACCCGCGGAAGACCGTTCCTGGGTCGGGCTGGTCGCCCAGGCCGGGATCGCGGCGTTCGTCACCTGGTTCGACGACCCCAGCCAGTCCCCGACCGGTGTCGGCGAGATGTTCGCCGCCGCCCCGCCCCAGCTGACCCGGTCCATCTCGCTGCAGCAGACGCTGCAGCTGGTCCGGATCGGAGTCGAGGTGGTCGAGGCCCAGGCGACCCGGCTGGCCGCGCCCGGCGAGGAGCGCGACCTGCGCGAGGCGGTGCTGCGCTACTCCCGGGAGGTCGCGTTCTCCGCCGCGGAGGTCTACGCCCGGGCCGCCGAGGTGCGCGGCGCCTGGGACGCCCGGATCGAGGCGCTCGTCGTCGACGCGCTGGTCCGCGGCGATATCGACGACTCGTTGCGCTCCCGGGTGGCGGCCCTGGGCTGGTCGGGCACCGGCGGCACCCTCGTGGTCGCCGGGACGTCGACCACGAGGTTCGAGGAGGACTGGGGGGCCGACCTGCGCCGGGCGGTGCGCCGGGCCGCGCAGGACGCCCTGGTCGGGATGCACGACGACCGGCTGGTGCTGTTCCTCGGCGGTGAGGACGACCTGCTGGCCGCCGCCACCGCCCTTCTGCCCCGCTTCTCCCCCGGTCCGGTGGTGGTCGGCAGCCCGATCGCCGGGTCGCTGCCCAGCGAACTCGCCGAGTGCGCCCGGGCCGCCGGGGAGGTGCTCGCCGCGCTGAACGCCGCCCCCGCCTGGCCGCAGGCCCCACGACCGGTGCAGGCCGTCGAGCTGCTGCCCGAACGGGTGCTGGTCGGGGACGCCGCCGCCCGGCGCGAGCTGGTCGACCGGGCCTACCGACCGCTGGCCGAGCACACCGGGTCGCTGCTGGAGACCCTGTCGGCCTACCTGGGCACCGGCCGCTCCCTGGAGGCCGCGGCCCGGCACCTGTACGTGCACCCGAACACCGTGCGCTACCGGCTGCGCCGGGTCACGGACGTCACCGGCTGGGACCCGCTGGACGCCCGCGACTCCTACGTGCTGCAGACCGCCCTGGCGCTGGGACGGCTCGCCGCGTAGGGCGTACCTGCCGGTTACGGGCGCGGACGAGGCCCGTCCGGCGTGCGCCAGCTTTAGCGACACGACCCAGCTGTAGAGCACCGACAACATGGACGGACAACCTTCGTGCGGGCCGTCACCGGCGGGTCGGGCGCCCGGGCAGGCACAGTGGTCTGGTGCTCGTCGTCGTCTGCCCCGGTCAGGGTGCCCAAGCCCCTGGCATGCTGCGCCCCTGGCTGGACCTGCCCGGTGCCAGGGCCTGGTTCGACTGGGCCGCCCAGACCACCGGGACCGACCTGGTGCGCCACGGCACCGAGTCGGACGCCGAGACGATCCGCGACACCGCCGTCGCCCAGCCGCTGCTGGTCGCCAGCGCCCTGGCGTCGCTGCGGGCGGTGCTCGACGACTTCGCCGTGCCCGGCACGACCGCGCCGGACGGTTCCGGTCCCTGGCCCCCGGCGAACGTCGACGTCACCGCCGGGCACTCCGTCGGCGAGCTGGCCGCCGCGGCCGTCAGCGGGCTGCTGGACGAGGCCGACGCGCTGCGTCTGGTCGCCGTCCGGGGCCGGGCGATGGCCGAAGCAGCCGCCGCGTCCACCCCCACCGGGATGAGCGCCGTCCTCGGCGGCGACCCGGACGTCGTGCTCGCCCGGCTGACCGCGCTGGACCTGGTCCCGGCGAACGTCAACGGCGGCGGCCAGGTGGTCGCAGCCGGGCCCCTGGACCGGCTGGCCGAGCTGACCGCGACACCTCCCGCCCGCGCCCGCGTCATGCCCCTGCAGGTCGCCGGGGCCTTCCACACCGACGTGATGGCGCCCGCCGTGGCGGCACTGGCGGCCGCCGCCGCGCAGACCGTCCCCCACCCCCCCGGTCCGGTGCTGCTGGGCAACGCCGACGGCGCCCCGGTCACCACCGCAGCCGACGGTCTGGCCCGGCTGGTCGCGCAGGTGGCCCGGCCGGTGCGCTGGGACCTGTGCTGCCAGACGATGGCTGGTCTGGGCGTCACCGGGCTGCTGGAGCTGGCCCCTGGTGGTGTACTGGCCGGGCTGGCCCGCCGCACCCTGCCGGACGTCGAGCGCGTCGCACTGAAGTCACCCGACGACCTGCCTGCCGCCCGTGACCTGGTCGCCCGGCACGCGGCACGCTACTGACCCGGACAGGAGCCGCTGTGACTACCCCGACCCGTCCCACCCTGGCCCAAGCGACCGGCCCCGCCCACACCCGCATCCTCGGCCTGGGTGCCGCCCGCGGCCAGCTGGCGGTGACCAACGACGAGATCGCCGGTCCGATCGACTCGTCCGACGAGTGGATCCGTCAGCGCACCGGCATCGCCACCCGGGCGCGCGCCGCCGAGGGCACCACGCTGATGGACCTGGCCGAGACGGCCTCCCGCGCCGCGCTGGACTCCGCCGGGCTCACCGGGGCCGAGATCGACGCGGTCATGGTGTCTACCATGACACACTTCGAGCAGACCCCGGCGGCAGCGCCCCTGCTCGCCGACCGGGTCGGCGCCACCCCCGCCCCGGCCTGGGACATCTCCGCGGCCTGCGCCGGGTACTGCTACGCCATCGCCCAGGCCGACGCGCTGGTACGGGCCGGGGCGGCCCGGCACGTCCTGGTGGTGGGCGCCGATCGGCTGTCCGACTTCGTGGACCCCACCGACCGGTCGATCTCGTTCCTGCTCGGCGACGGCGCGGGGGCGGTCGTCGTCGGGGCCTCCCCGACCCCTGGTATCGGCCCGACCGTCTGGGGCTCGGACGGTTCGCGGGCCGGGCTGATCTACCAGACGCACAGCTACCTGCAGTGGCGCGACGACCCGACGCTCGGGTGGCCGACGCTGCGCCAGGAAGGCCCCAGCGTGTACAAGTGGGCCACCCGACGGGTCGCCGAGGTCGCCCAGCAGGCCATCGTCGCCGCCGGTCTGACCCCCGACGACATCGAGGTCTTCATCCCGCACCAGGCCAACAACCGGATCGTCGACCAGATGGTCCGACAGCTGGAGCTGCCCGGTTCGGTCGTCGTCGCCCACGACATCGTGGACACCGGCAACACCTCGGCGGCGTCGATCCCGCTGGCCACCGAGCGTCTGTACCGTGACGGCCAGGTCAGCGGCGGCGAGCTGGCGCTGCAGATCGGCTTCGGCGCCGGGCTGGTCTACGCGGCGCAGGTCGTGGTCCTGCCCTGACCCCCACCGACGTCCCGTCGACCACGGCGGGCATCCCCCCACGAAGGAGAAGCACCATGGCCTACAGCGAAGACGAGGTCCTGGCCGGTCTGGCCGAGATCGTCAACGAGGAGACCGGGCTCGCCGCCGACACCGTCACGGCCGACAAGTCGTTCGTCGACGACCTCGACATCGACTCGCTGGCGATGATGACGATCGTCGCGCTCGCCGAGGAGAAGTTCGAGGTGACCATCCCCGACGACGAGGTGAAGAACCTCGGCACCGTCGGTCAGGCCGCCACCTACATCATGGGCGCGCAGAGCTAGCGCGACCGCAGACCAGCAGTCGACCAGCCCCCGGCGACGGGGGCCGGTCCAGCACGTCCGTCCCACGAGAGACGCTACGAGGGAGTGTCATGAGCCAGCGACCCGATATCGTCGTCACCGGGCTGGGTGCTACCACACCCCTGGGCGGTGACGTGCCCTCCACCTGGGCTGCCGCCCTGGCCGGGGCGTCCGGTGCCCGGCCGTTCGACGCCGACTGGGTGGAACGGTACGGGCTGCCGGTGACCTTCGCGGCGAGCGTCAAGGTCCCCTCCGACGAGGTCCTGGAACGCCCGGCGCTGCGCAAGATGGACCCGTCGGCGCAGTACGCGGTGATCGCCGCGCGAGAGGCCTGGGCGCACGCCGGTGCCCCGCAGGTACCAGGCGAACGGCTGGGTGCCGTGGTGTCGTCGGGCATCGGCGGGATCTGGACCATCCTCGACGCCTGGGACACCTTGCGCGACAAGGGTGCCCGACGGGTGCTGCCCATGACGGTGCCGATGCTCATGCCGAACTCGCCAGCGGCCTTCGTGTCGCTGGAGCTCGGCGCCCGGGCGGGCGCCCACGCGCTGGTGTCGGCCTGCGCGTCGGGCGCCGAGGCCATCGGCTACGGCGTCGAGATGATCCGTTCCGGCCGGGCCGACGTCGTGGTCGCGGGCGGCACCGAGGCCGCGATCCACCCGATGCCGATCGCCGCCTTCGCCGCCTCGCGCACACTGTCGCTGCGCAACGACGACCCCGAGCACGCCTCGCGCCCGTACGACGCCGACCGGGACGGCTTCGTCATCGGGGAGGGCGCCGCGGTCGTGGTGCTGGAGAGCGCCGAGCACGCCGCGGCCCGCGGGGCCCCGGTGTACGCCCGGCTGACCGGGGTGGGGCTGACCGCCGACGGCTACCACCTCACCTCCCCCGACCCGTCCTGCCAGGGCCAGCTCCGGGCGCTCCAGGCGGCCCTGACCGACGCCGACGTGGCGACGCGCGACGTGGTGCACGTCAACGCCCACGCCACCTCGACCACGGTCGGCGACCTGGTCGAGGCCCGCAGCATCCGCCAGGCCCTGGGCGACGACGCCGACCAGGTGGCGCTCTCGGCCACCAAGTCCATGACCGGGCACCTGCTCGGCGGCGCGGGTGCCCTGGAGACGGTGCTCACCGTGCTGGCGCTGCACCACCGGCAGGCACCGCCGACGATCAACGTCGTCACCCCTGATCCTGAGCTCGACCTGGACCTGGTCCGCGACACCCCCCGGGCCCTGCCCGCCGGGCAGGTCGCCGCGGTCAACAACTCCTTCGGGTTCGGCGGCCACAACGTGGCGCTGGTCCTGACCTCGGCGTAGCGGTCACCTGTGGACGCACGGTCAGCCGCTACGGGCCGAGCATACGCAGGGGCACGACGTCGATACCGTCGGCCCGGCGAAAAGCCCGTGCACCACCGGTGATGACGCCGAGGAACGCACAGCGGTCGGCACCGACCCGGTCCCGCAGCAGGACCAGGTTCTTGGCGGCGGTGTCGACGGCCCGGGTCGTCGAACCCAGCTTGACCTCGAACGCACCCCATCTGCCGTCTGGCATCTCGACGACGATATCGACCTCGAGTTCCTTGTCGTCGCGGTAGTACAGCACCTGGGCACCTGCAGCCTGGCAGTACACGCGGACGTCCCGCACGGCCAGCGACTCGAACCACAGGCCGAGGGTCATCGGGTCGCTCACCAGACGACCAGGCGCCGCGCCCAGGGCAGCGGCCGCCAGGCACGGGTCGACGAAGTGCCTCTTCGGGGTCTGCCTCAGGCGGTGCGACGACCTCAGTGCGGGCCGCCACGCGGGTTGGTCCTCGACGATACGCAGGCGCGCCAGCGCGGCCAGATGGTCCCGCAGCGCGTCGCGGCTCGTCGCGTCGACACCCGCGTCACCCGAACCGGGCACCGTGTCGCGGGCGAGCGTCGCCTGCGTGGCAGGCACAGCGATGTTCCTGGCGATCGACCGCACCACCCGCGCGGCCACGTCCGGGTCTCGTCTCGACCCGTCCCCCCGCCGCAGGTCGTACTCACGGATCGCGTTGAGGTACTGGACGTTGTTGCGCCGTGCTGCCTCGACGTCGAGACCATGGTTCGCGGGCCAACCGCCGACGACGATCCGCTCGGCTATCTCCGCACGGGCGGTGGGCTCGCTCCAGCGGGCGTCGAACCCGTCGGGCACCTTGCCCTCGAACAGGTCGGCCAACGACACCTCACCCGAGGAGTGCCCCGACTCGAACAAGGACAGGGTCCGCATCTGGAGCACCCAGAACCTGCCCGCACCCGAGTGGCGACGGGTGTCGTCGTCCGGGGTGGCCGAGCCCGTCAGGATGAACTGTCCCGGACGCCCGCCGCGGGCGTCGACCTCGCGCCGCACCCGGTTCCATATGGACGCCACCGACTGCCACTCGTCGAGCAGCACCGGTGATTCTCCCTTCAGCAGTCTGCCCGGGTCTGACTCCAGAGCATCGATCACCAAGGGGTCGTCGTCGTCGTCGAGACGCACCACCGTGCGGGCGTGCTGCAGAGCGGTCGACGTCTTGCCGACTGCCTTCGGTCCCTCGATCAGAACCGCTCCGACAGCACCGAGCGCCAGAGCGAGCTCGTCGTCGACCAGACGTCGGATGTACTCGACGTCAGTCCGTCGAGTTCGGGGTTCTTGCAGGTCATCGGCCGTCACACGTCTATCGTAGTCGAAAATCGCCTCGCAACGTCGTCACTTTGCGACGTCTGCAGTAGGCAGTTTGCGACGCCTACAGCAGGCAGATTGCGACATGGGCGCAGCGGACGGTCAGCCGACCCGGTGCAGCCAGCGCACCGGGGCACCAGCCCCGGCGTAGCGGAAGGGCTCCAGCTCGTCGTCCCAGGCCTGCCCGAGGGCCAGGTCGAGGTTGGCGCGCAACGTGGCGGGGTCGGAACCGTCCTCCAGGGCGGCTCGGATCCGGTCTTCGGGCACCATCATGTTGCCGTGCACGTCGGTGACGGCGTAGAAGATGCCCAGCTCGGGGGTGTGGCTCCACCGGCCGCCGTCCACGCCGAGGCTCGGTTCCTCGGTGATCTCGTAGCGCAGGTGGGCCCAGCCGCGCAGGGCCGACGCCAGCCGTGCGCCGGTCCCGGCCTCGCCGACCCAGGCGTGCTCAGCCCGCATGAGGTTGCGCCCGGCTGGCTGGTCGGTCCAGTCCATGGCGACCTGACCGCCGAGCACCCCGGCGGCAGCCCACTCGACGTGCGCACACAGGGCACGCGGAGCAGAGTGTACGAAAACTACACCGCGCGTCACGGCTGCAACCATGTCGTCCTCCTGAACGGGTCGAGGGTCGTCTTCCCCTACGCCCTCACCGTCCAGTACGCGGCGTACTGCATCTAGGATGCCCGAAGATCGGGCCGATTGCCAGTGTTCTGGGAGCGCCATTGCACGCCTGGCCACTCGGGAAGCACCGCCCGTCGGACAGCACGTCGGCGACCCCTTCGGCGAAATCGTCGTCGGCCAGCACTGTCGGCCAGCACCACAGCCCGCGCACCCCGACGCCCCGGGCGATGGCCTCGGTGCTGCGCGTCCGGCGCGGGGCTGTGGCGCAGTCCGCTAGCCGGAGAAAGCGGGGTTGGAGGTACCGTCGTCGAGCACGGAGTGGGCGAACCGTACCCATGTCGGCCCGGCGATCGTGGCGCCGTAGACGACCCCGTACCGCTGACCACCGATCGTCTTCTGGTTCGCCGTCTCGAAACCGAAGGGGTTGCCGACGACAGCGACCGCCGCGGACAACCTCGGGGTGTAGCCGACGAACCATGTGTACTCGTTGTTGTTCGACGTGCCGGTCGCACCAGCGGCCGGGAAACCGGGAGCAGCGACAGAGCTCATCGTCCCGGTCCACACACCCGACAACGCGAGGTTCATGGTGCTGGCTACCGCAGGGTCGATCTCTTGGTGGCAGCCAGCGTCAGGGATGGGCAGCTGGTTACCGTCAGCATCAAGCACCTGGGTGACAGCGATCGGGGTGCAGTAGACACCACCGGAGCCGAAGGCAGCGAACGCTCCAGCCATCGCCAACGGTGCGGTGCTGTCGACGCCGATGACATTCACCGGGTAGTGGTCGTTGAACGGTACCGGGATGTACTCGCCGTTCTCGCCCCGCAGGGGCTGACCCTTCTTCTCCCCGCTCAGGTGCTTGGGGTTGCCCTGGACCACGCCCAGGTCGGCCGCCCGGCCCATGATCGTGCACAGGTCGAGCTGCGTGGCCATGTTCATGAACGCCGCGTTCACGGAGTTCCTGGTCGCGTCCGACACGGTCATCGTCCCGCCCGCGCTCGGCGGGGAGTTGCCCATGTTGAAGGAACTGCCGCTCAGCTGCCCGTCGCACGAGGTGAACTGGGACATCGTGAAGGACTGCGGGCTGCCGTTGACGATATCGCCCAGCGAGTGGCCCGCCTCCAGCCAGGCCAGCAGGGTGAACACCTGGAATGCGGAGCCGGGCTGGAAGCCCAGGTTGTCGTAGTACGGCTGGGCGACGTTGAGGTTGATCGGCGTCGCACCGTCCTTGAGCGGCGCGGGCGGGTAGTCAGGGACGGCGGTGATCTCGCCTGGCGCGTAGCTCGTGGACTGGGCCAGGGCCTTGACCTGACCGGTGCCTGGTTCGACGACCGCCATGACCTGCACCGCCCCGGACGGGTCGTCCACCGGGACAGTGCGTCTGACCTCGTCGCTGGCGGCGGTCTGGATGTTCGGGTCGAGCGTGGTGGTGATCGTCAGCCCGCCAGCGGCCAGCCGCTGGCGCCGCTCGGCCTCGGTCGCGCCGAAGGCCGGGTCCACCAGGAGGATCTTGGTCACCCAGTCGCAGAAGTACCCCGACCCGGCCACCGTCGCCTCCGCGGCCTGACAGCCCGCGACGACCTCGGCGTCCAGGTCCGACAGGTCGAACGTCGCCAAGAGGGTGCCCGCCGCCTGCAGGCTGCCGTCGGCGCCGTACAGACGGTCGTTGGCGTAGATCTCGGTGGGCCCGAGGGCACCGGCTGTCGGGCTGGGGGTGTGCGCCGGCTCGACCGGTGCCCCCTGCAGGGCCCACAGGGCGATGCCGCTGCCGACGACCAGCGCCACCGCGACCGTGCTGACGACCGCGGCCCGCACGGTCCGGCGACGGCGCCCCTGGCGCAGCACCTGGGCGGCGTCCACGGCGATGTGCGGGCTCGGGGTTTCCATAGGGGCCTCCTGGGTCGATGTGGGCGAGGTCGTGCCTAGCAGGGGTTCGGGCAGGGACGCGGCGGGCAGGGAGCCTTCGCTCATGAGGGTGCGCAGCCGTTCCAGCCCGCGGGACGTGGCGGACTTCACGGTGCCGACCGAGACGCCCAGCACCTGAGCGGTCTCTTTCTCGCTGAGCCCTTCGACGTGCCGCAGCAGCACCGCGCGGCGCTGCCGGGGCCCCAGGCGGGACAGCGCCCTCACCAGGGCGTCCCGTTCGGCCACGTCGGTCGAGGAGTCGCGTTGCGCGCCCTCCGGCAGGTCCCGCGGATCGGCCAGCACCTCCCGCCGCTTGCTGTGCCAGGTGCTGATCCACTGGTTGGTCATCACCCGGCGGGCGAACGCCAACGGGTGGCGGGCTCTGGGCCACGCCACATAGGTGCGCACCAGGGTCTGCTGGACCAGCTCGGACGCCTGGTGCTCGTCGCGGGTGAGGTTCCACGCGGTCCGGGTCAGCGTCGGCAGCGCCTCGACCATGAACAGGGAGAAGTCGTCGTCTCGCACGCCGGTGCGCACAGCGGTCCCGTCGCTCAACGACGGGGCAGGGTGGCTCATGGCCTAGTAGACCGCCCTGCAGCACCAAAGGTTGCCTGCCCGCACAGAAATTTCTGATCTGGGTGCTGAAGGACAGGACATGACCGGGGCTATCGGTCGACGGGAGCGTCCCAGGCGCCGGTGGCGGCCTCGGTCGGGCCGAGGTTGTAGCCGTGCATGAGCCAGCGGGTGTCGGCGCGGTCGCGGAACAGGTGGGCCCAGTGGGCGTTGCGCATGGAGATCAGGGCTGGCCAGTCGGGGGCGGCACCGAGCAGCAGGCCCGCACCGGCGCCGGTGGCGGTGCCGTGGGAGACCACCACCAGGGTGCCCCGGCCCAGGGCGGCGGCGTGATCGGTGACGGCGGCGGCGTAGCGGCGGGCGACGGTGTCACGGGTCTCGCCGCCGATGCCGTCGGGATGCTCGCCCTGCTCCCACCAGCGCTGGAACTCACCTGGCCACCGCTGGGCGATCTCGGTGCGGGTCAGGCCCTCCCAGTCGCCGAAGTCCCGTTCGCGCAGCCGTTCGTCAGTCGTCACCGGCAGGCCGGTCGTCCGGGCCAGGTACTCGGCGGTCTGCCGGGCGCGGCTCAGGTCCGAGCTGACGATGGCGCTCACCTCGTAGCGCGCCGTCAGCGCTGCCGCGGCGGTCCGGGCCTGCCAGTGCCCCAGATCGTTCAGCCCGACGTCGACGCTGCCCTGCATCCGGCCCTCGACGTTGTACGACGTCAGACCGTGCCTCCACAGCACCAGGTTCAGCCCAGGCACCGGCTCCTCCTCACGGCACGGCGTCCACGTCGGCCGGCAGCTCGACGACAGGGCAGTCCCGCCACAACCGTTCCAGGGCGTAGTAGGCCCGGTCCTCGGCGTGCTGGACGTGGACGACGATATCGCCGAAGTCCAGCAGCACCCACCGGGCCTGAGTCTGGCCCTCGCGCCGCACGGGCTGGGCCCCGAGGGCGTGCAGCGCTTCTTCGACGGCGTCGACGACAGCACCGACCTGGCGCTCGTTGCCGGCTGAGGCGATGAGGAAGACGTCGGTGAGCACCAGCTGGCCGGACACGTCCAGGGCGACCAGGCCCTCGGCCTTCCGGTCGGCTGCGGCACGCGCTGCCGCGACGGTCAGCTCGACCGCGCGTCGTGAGGCTGTCACCGGACCGCTACCGCCCCTGTCGCCGTGGTCTGCGGCCCAGAGAGAGCACCCTCGGCTTCGAGGGCGCTCCCGTTCTTGTTCAGCAGCATCCAGATGATCACGCCCAGCACGAAGGCCACGACGGCGAGCACCAGCACGTGCAGCAGCGTGTACGACCACAGGCCCTTCTTCTTCGCCGTCGGCGTCCTGGTCGTGTCGGCCTTGTCGGACTTCGCCTTCTTCCCGGGCTTCTCCGGGACGTCCTGGACGTCCGGGGCGATCGACTCCCACGGCAGCGCACCGGTCACGGGCCTGTCCTCGGCCGAGCCGTACGGCTTCAGGTCTGGCTCGTCCACGACCGGCCCCGGACGGGGCTGCGGCCGGGCCGGTGGCACCGTGGACGGCAGCGGGGCCGACAGCGGGGTGACGGCCGACGGACGCCAGCCGGCCGCGCTGGTCTGCGTCGCACCGGTCCCCGGCGGCGCCTGACCCAGCGACCCGGTGCCGAGCGGTCGGGTGAGCTGCGAGGTGGCATCGGACAGCGACCCGCCCGACCACACCGACTCGGTGCCTCTCGGCCGCGGGTCCTGGATCGGTGCCATCCCCCGGGTGCTGTGCGGCGCCGGGCCGCTGGCCGACGGTGTGGGCCGGACCGGACCGGTCGGCGGCGGCACCGGACCCGTCACCCGGGTCGGAGGGCCTGCTGGCGGCAGCTGCCCGGTGGTCCGGGGCGGGACCGGTCCCGTCGTGCGCCCACCGACCGGTCCCGTGCCGCGCGAGGCGACAGGACTGGTGTGCTGCGGCGGCACCGGGCCGGTCGACCGTCCCGGCGAGGACGTCTCCGCCCGGCGGCCCGGCCGCTCGGGCGGTGCCGCAGGCGGCTGCTCCTGGGTCCAAGACGGCACACGCCGGTCGTCGGCGGCCGACGAGCGCTGCCGGTAACCGTACCGGGCGGGCGGTGCGTCGGACGCCGGGGCCGACGGCGGCTCACGCCGGGTACGCCTGCTCGGCGTGTCCGGCACCATGGGCACGCCGGACGACTCGGCCCGGTCGGCCTCACGGCGGCGGCGCCGCTCCCCAGGCTGGCTCATTCAGTCCTCACGTTCTCGGTACAGCTTGTGCTTGGCGATGTACTGAACCACACCGTCGGGTACCAGGTACCACACCGGAAGTCCCGCCCGGGCGCGTTCTCGCACATCAGTAGAGGAGATCGCCAGCGCCGGGACCTCCAGCTCCTCGACTCTACCCGTGGGCAGGCCCTCGGTGGACATCCGGTGCCCCGGCCGGGTCACGGCCACGAACCGGGCCAGCTCGAACAGCCGGTCCGCGTCCTGCCAGTGCAGGATCTGGGCGACCGCGTCGGCACCAGAGATGAACAGCAGCTCGGCCTCCGGCCGCTGGGCCTGCAGGTCGGTCAGGGTGTCCACGGTGTAGGTGAGACCGGGCCGGTCGACATCCACCCGGCTCACCGTGAACCGGGGGTTCGACGCGGTGGCGATGACGGTCATCAGGTACCGGTGCTCCGCGGCGGTGACGCCCGTGTCCTGCTTGAACGACGGCTGGCCGGTGGGCACGAACACGACCTCGTCCAGGTCGAACCGGGCCGCGACCTCGCTGGCCGCGACCAGGTGCCCGTGGTGGACGGGGTCGAAGGTGCCGCCCATCACCCCCAGCCGGGAAGGGCGGGGCGGGGCCGTGGTGCCGGTCACGGGAGAACCGTCCCAGACGGGCGGGCAGACTGGTCAGGTGCGGACATGACCGTCCCCGTGGACCACCCACGTGGTGGTGGTCAGCTCGGGCAGGCCCATCGGCCCGCGGGCGTGCAGCTTCTGGGTGGAGATGCCGATCTCGGCGCCCAGGCCGAACTGGCCGCCGTCGGTGAACCGGGTCGAGGCGTTGACCATGACGGCCGCCGAGTCCACCGCCGCGACGAACCGCTCCGAGGCCCGCAGGTCGGTGGTGCAGATCGCCTCGGTGTGCCCCGAGCTCCAGGTGCGGATGTGCTCCACCGCCGCGTCCAGGTCGGGCACGACGCGCACCGCGAGGTCCAGCGACAGATACTCGGTGGCCCAGTCCTCGTCGGTCGCGGCCACGGTCAGCGCCCCGGGCGGGGCCAGGGCCAGCGTGGCCGGGTCGCCGTGCACGGTGACGCCCGCCTCGGCCAGCGCCAGGACCGCGCCGGGCAGGAAGTCCCGGGCCACGCCCTCGTGCACCAGCAGGGTCTCCAGCGCGTTGCACACCCCGACCCGCTGGGTCTTGGAGTTCAGCAGGATCGCCAGCGCCTGCGCCAGGTCGGCCGACGCGTCGACGTACAGGTGGCAGTTGCCCACCCCGGTCTCGACGACCGGGACGACCGCCTCGCGCACCACGGTCTGGATGAGGCTCGCCCCGCCGCGCGGCACCAGCACGTCGACCAGGCCGCGGGCCCGCATCAGCGCCACCCCGCCGTCGCGGCCCCAGGCGTCCACGGACTGCACCAGGTCCGGCGACCAGCCCTGAGCCGTCAGCGCCTGGCGCAGCGTCTCGACGATGACCGTGTTGGACGACAGCGCCGCCGACCCGCCGCGCAGCAGCACCGCGTTACCGCTCTTCAGGGCCAGGCCCGCGGCGTCCACGGTGACGTTGGGCCGGGCCTCGTAGATCATCGCGACGACGCCCATCGGCACCCGCACCTGGCGCAGCCGCAGCCCGTTCGGCAGCGTCGACCCCCGCACCACCTCCCCCACCGGGTCGGGCAGCCCGGCCAGCTCGCGCAGAGCGTCGGCGATCGCGCCGATCCGGGCCTCGGTGAGCGCCAGCCGGTCCGCCAGCCCGGCGGACATCCCCTCGGCCCGGCCCCGCTCCAGGTCCTGGGCGTTGGCAGCCAGGATCGGAGCAGTCGCGGCCACCAGAGCGTCGGCCAGCGCCACCAGCAGGGCGTCCTTGCTGGCCCGGGTGGCGGTCGCCAACGACCGGGCGGCGGTCTTGGCGCGGCGCGCCATGTCCTCGACGGCCAGCCGCGCTTCCGAGGGCCCCGGCGTAGGTGTGGCGTCCATGAGGCCAGACTAGCCTTCCGACGGGTCCGGCTCGTGGGTATGTGCACCCTCCCCACCGCTACTCCACGCGACTGCGTCGCGCGGAGCCTCTCGCGGCGTGGGCCCAGGGCCCACCTTGTGTACCGACAGCCCCGACCCTGTGTACAGACAGCCCCGACCCGGGATCAGGCGTGGACGCCACGTGAACGGACCAGCACCAGGTCGTCGCGGTGCACCAGCTCCCGGTCGTACCCGGCGCCCAGCTCCGCGGCCAGGTCGGCGGTCTGGCGGCCCAGCAGGGCGGGCACCTCGGCGGCGTCGTAGGCGACCAGCCCACGGGCCACGACCACGCCGTCCGGACCGACGATCTCCACCGGGTCGCCCGCGGAGAACCGCCCGGAGACCCCGACGACACCGGCTGGCAGCAACGACGTGCCCCGGTCGCGCACCGCCCGCACCGCCCCGGCGTCCACCACCAGGCGGCCGCGCACCCGGGCGGCGTGCGCCAGCCACAGCCGACGCACCGACGCCCGACGCCCGGTCGCGGCGAACCAGGTACCCACGTCCGCCCCTTCCAGCCCGTCCCTGGCCTTGGCCGCGCTGGTCAGCAGCACGGGTATACCCGATCCGGTGGCGATGGCCACCGAGTCGAGCTTGGTGACCATCCCACCGGTGCCCACGGCCGAGCCGCGCCGCGACACGTCGATACCAGCCACGTCCTCGGGCCCCAGCACCAGCGGCACCCGGACGCTGCCGGGCCGTCCCGGCGGGCCGGTGTAGAGGGCGTCCACGTCGGTGAGCAGCACCAGCGCGTCCGCGCGGACCAGGTGCGAGACCAGCGCGGCCAGCCGGTCGTTGTCGCCGAACCGGATCTCCTCGGTCGCCACTACGTCGTTCTCGTTGACCACCGGGACGACGCCCAGCGCCAGCAGCTGGGTCAGGGCCCGGCTGGCGTTGCGGTAGTGGGCGCGGCGCATGGCGTCGTCGGCGGTCAGCAGCACCTGGCCGACGCGCAGGTCGTGCCGGGCGAAGGCCTCGGCCCACTGCGCGACCAGCAGCCCCTGCCCCACCGACGCCGCCGCCTGCGCGGTCGCCAGGTCGCGCGGCCGGGCAGGCAGGCCCAGCGGTCCCAGCGCCGCGGCAATAGCCCCCGAGGAGACCAGCACCACCTCCTGGCCCGCGGCCCGGCGTTCGGCCAGCACGTCGGCCAGTGCGGCCAGCCGCGGCGGGTCGAGGTGACCGTGCCCGTCGGTGAGCGACGACGAGCCCACCTTCACCACGATCCGCTGGGCCGCCGACAGCAACGACCGGTTGGCCAGGGCGCTCACCGGTCCGTCCTCACTGGTCCGTCCTCATGCTGCATCTTCTCAGGAGGCGTCGGCCTCGTCCGGGTCGGTCCACACGCCCTGGTCGCGTTCGGCGGCCAGCTCGGCCCGGGCGGCGGCCTTGGCGTCCATGCGGTCCAGGTGGGCGCGACGGCGGTCCTGACGGCTGGGTCGGGTGCGGGAGTCCAGCCGCGGGTCGGTGCCGCGGGCGCCGAGCAGCTCGGCCCCGGTGGTCAGGGTGGGTTCCCAGTCGAAGACGACCGCGTCGTCGTCGGGGCCGATCCGGACCTCGTCCCCCGCCACGGCCCCGGCCGCGAGCAGCGCGTCCTCGATGCCGAGCCGGGCCAGCCGGTCGGCCAGGTAGCCGACGGCCTCGTCGTTGGCGAAGTCGGTCTGCCGCACCCAGCGCTCGGGCTTGTCGCCGCGCACCTGGAACCACAGCACCGTGCCCTGCTGGCGCCGGGTCACGGTGAAGCCCTGGTCGTCTACGGCCCGGGGTCGCAGCACGACGCGGGTCGGTTCGGGGACGGGTTCGGCGGCCCGGGCCGCCACCACGTGCTCGGCCAGGGCGAAGGTCAGGGCGCGCAGCCCGGTGTGGGCGACGGCGGACACCGCGAATACCGGCAGCCCGCGGCCTTCCAGGTCGGCGCGCACCAGCTCGGCCAGCTCGGCCGCCTCGGGCACGTCCACCTTGTTCAGCACCACCACCCGGGGGCGCTCGGACATCGGGGTGCGACCCCAGCGTTCGTCCAGGTCAGCCGAATAGGCAGCTAGCTCCGCTTCGATGGTGTCGAAGTCGGTCAGCGGGTCGCGGCCCGGTTCCAGCGTCGCGCAGTCCAGCACGTGCACCAGCACCGCACAGCGTTCGACGTGCCGCAGGAACTCCAGGCCCAGCCCCTTGCCCTGCGAGGCGCCCGGGATCAGGCCCGGCACGTCGGCGACCGTATACCGGGCCGACCCGGCCTGGACCACGCCGAGGTTCGGCACCAGCGTCGTGAACGGGTAGTCGGCGATCTTCGGCCGGGCCGCCGACATGGCGGCGACCAGGCTGGACTTGCCCGCGCTGGGGAACCCGACCAGCGCCACGTCCGCGACGGTCTTCAGTTCCAGCACCACGTCCACGGCCTGGCCCGGTTCGCCGAGCAGCGCGAACCCCGGCGCACGACGGCGCGGCGAGGCCAGCGCCGCGTTGCCCAGCCCGCCCCGACCGCCGACCGCGACCACGTGCCGCGCCCCCGGCCCGACCAGGTCGACCAGCACCGTCCCGTCGGGTGCGAGCACCACGGTGCCGTCCGGGACCGGCAGCTCCAGGTCGTCCGCCGACGCCCCGGACCGGTTGTCACCCATCCCCTGGGTGCCGGACGCGGCCTTGCGGTGCGGTGCGTGGTGGTAGTCCAGCAGGGTCGTGACCCGCGGGTCCACGACCAGCACGACGGACCCGCCGTGCCCGCCGTCACCGCCGTCCGGACCGGCCAGCGGCTTGTACTTCTCCCGGCGGACCGACGCACAGCCGTGCCCGCCGTCACCGGCCGTCGCGTGCAGCACGACCCGGTCGACGAACGTCGCCACGGCAGCTCCTCTCGATGACGAAAAGGGGCGCACCGGGTGGTGCACCCCTTTGTGGCACCTCTGGGTGCCTCTCGTCAGGGCGCCCCTTCGTGGGGGACGCCCCGTCTAGCAGGACGGTCTCGTGGACCCCCTGTATCGGATGTCCGGCGCCGTCGGTACGAAGCGCGAGGCTCAGGCCTCGGCCACAACCACGTCGACGACCTTGCGGCCCCGGCGCGTGGCGAAGGCCACCGCACCGGCGCTCAGCGCGAACAGGGTGTCGTCCCTGCCGCGCCCTACGTTGTTACCCGGGTGGAAGTGCGTGCCACGCTGACGCACCAGGATCTCTCCCGCGCGCACCTGCTGCCCGCCGAACCGCTTGACCCCCAGCCGCTGCGCGTTGGAGTCACGACCGTTGCGCGAGGAGCTCGCGCCTTTCTTGTGTGCCATCTGCGGGCTCCCTTACGCCTTGATACCGGTGACCTTGAGCCGGGTCAGCTTCTGCCGGTGACCCTGGCGCTTGCGGTACCCAGTCTTGTTCTTGAACTTCATGATCGTGATCTTCGGGCCCTTGTCGTCCCGGACGACCTCGGCGGTGACCGAGACCTTCGCCAGGGCGGCGGCGTCCGAGGTCACCTTCTCGCCGTCGACGAGCAGCAGCGCAGGCAGCTGGACGCTGGCACCGGTCCCGGCTGCCAACCTGTCGACGACGAGCACGTCACCGACGGAGACCTTCTCCTGACGGCCGCCGGCCTTGACGATCGCGTATACCACGGGGCTGCTCACTTCTGCTCGGACCCTTGATTAGGGTCTGCTCGGACTTCGGACTGCTTCCACCTGCGGGCACCCAGCCCCAGTACCTGTAAGACTGCTGGTCAGACGACTGCTAGGTCTCACGACGTGGGCCACGGCTGACTGATCGCTCAGCTGCCTGACGGCGGCTCGGCGGGCACACCTGCAGTGTGCCGACCGTCAAGGTTACGGTTGCGCGACACCCCCGGTCAAACCCACGGCTCCAGCGGTGCCGACGGTGACCGCGGACCCGTCGGTCTCCTGCCCAGCGGTCTCCGGCTCGGCGGTCGGCGCCTCGGCAGGCGCGGACCCGACCACCTGGGCATCGTCGCTCGGCTCGACGGGCTGGGCGTCAGCGGGCGTGTCGTCGCTGTCCGTCGCCGCCGCACCGCCGTCCGGCACCGCGTCGTCCGACGCGTTCTCGGGCTGCTGCTCGTGGGCCTGGGCTGCGGCCGCCGCGATCGTCGCGAGCTTCGCCTTGACCGCCTCGCGCGCCTCGGGCAGCACCGGGACCGGCGTGTCGACAGAGCCCCGACGCCGGTGCTTGCGCCTGGCCGAAGGCTCGTCCGCCAGGGCCGGTTCGGGCCGCGCGGCCCCCACCGGTTCGCTGTGCACGAGGAAGCCCCGGCCGTGGCAGTGCTCGCAGGTCTCCGAGAATGCCTCGACCAGGCCCTGACCCACCCGTTTGCGGGTGAGCTGGACCAGGCCCAGCGACGTCACCTCGGCCACCTGGTGCTTGGTCCGGTCCCGGCCCAGCGCCTCGACCAGCCGCCGCAGCACCAGGTCCCGGTTGGACTCCAGGACCATGTCGATGAAGTCCACGACGATCATCCCGCCGATATCGCGCAGCCTCAGCTGCCGCACGATCTCCTCGGCGGCCTCCAGGTTGTTGCGCGTCACCGTCTCTTCCAGGGTGCCGCCCGACCCGGTGAACTTGCCGGTGTTGACGTCGATGACGGTCATCGCCTCGGTCCGGTCGACGATCAGCGAACCGCCCGAGGGCAGCCAGACCTTGCGGTCCATCCCCTTGGCCAGCTGTTCGTCGATCCGGTACCTGGCGAACACCTCGGTGGGCCCGGTCCACCGGGTGACCTTCTCGGACAGGTCCGGGGCCAGCTCGGCGACGTAGCCGGAGATGGTCGTCCACGCCTGGTCGCCGGAGACGACCAGACCGGTGAAGTCGTCGTTGAACACGTCGCGGACCACCCGGATCGCCAGGTCCGGCTCCCCCTGGAGCAGCGCCGGGGCGGCGGCGGTGCGCGACTTGGTCTCGATGGCGTCCCACTGGGCCTGCAGCCGTGCGATGTCGGCGGCCAGCTCGGCCTCGGTGGCTCCCTCGGCGGCGGTGCGCACGATGACGCCCGCCGCGTCCGGGACGATGGTGCGCAGCACCTTCTTCAGCCGGTTGCGCTCCGCGTCGGGCAGCTTGTGGCTGATCCCGGTCATCCCGCCGCGGGGCACCAGCACCAGGTACCGTCCGGCCAGGGTGACCTGCGAGGTCAGCCGGGCGCCCTTGTGCCCGATCGGGTCCTTGGTGACCTGCACCAGCACCGTGTCGCCGGACTTCAGGGCCTGCTCGATCCGGCGCGGCTGGCCGTCGAGGCCCGCGGCGTCCCAGTTCACCTCGCCCGCGTACAGCACGGCGTTGCGGCCCTTGCCGACGTCGACAAAGGCCGCCTCCATGCTGGGCAGCACGTTCTGCACCCGGCCCAGGTAGACGTTGCCGACCATCGACGACTGCGTCTGGTCGGAGACGTAGTGCTCGACGAGCACCCCGTCCTCCAGCACCGCGACCTGGGTCCGGCCGTCGCGCTCGCGCACCACCATCTGGCGTTCCACCGACTCGCGCCGGGCCAGGAACTCCGCCTCGGTGATGATCTGACGGCGACGGCCCGACTCGCGCCCGTCGCGCCGCCGCTGCCGCTTGGCCTCCAGCCGGGTGGACCCGCGCAGCGCGGTGACCTCGTCACCGCGCGACTCGCCCGCACCGTCGCCGCGCGAACCGCGCCGCCGACGACGACGACGGCTGCTGCCGCTGCCGGAGCTCTCCTCGCTGGCAGCGTCGTCCGGCTGGGCCGGTTCGGACGGTGCGGTCTCACCCGTCTGGGACTCCTCGGAGTCCGGGGCGTCGTCCGGCCGGTCGGTGCGTGACCGACGACCCCGCCGCCGCCGCCGACGACGGCCAGGCTCGGACTTCGACTCGTCCTCGCCGTCCGTCGTCTCTTGCGCAGCCGTCTCCGGCTCGTCCGCAGCCTCTGGTGCCTCGGGGGTCGCCTCTGAAGACGCCGCGGTCCGCCGCCGTCGGCCACGGGTCGGGGCTGGTCCTGGCTGGTCGGGTGCCATGGCCGCAGCGCTCTCCCCCTGGCCTTCGGCAGTACCAGCCGTCGCGGAGTCCGTCTCGTCCCGTGCCGACCGGGTCGCCTCGGAGATCGCCTCGGGCGATCCCGCCTGCGACTGGACCCGACGGCGCCGCGGTCGCTGGGACAGGTCCGGGGCCTGGAACAGCACAGCAGTCGACGCGTGCCGCAGCCGTTCGTCCGACGCGCTGAGCACCGGCGCGGCACGCAGCTCGGCGAGCTCGGCCAGGACGTCGAGCGGCGGCGTGGCCGTCGCCGGGGCCGGGTCGGCGGGCACCGCGGGTGTCATCACGGCCCGGGTAGCCCGCCGGGAGCGTCGCCTGGGGTGCCGTGGTGGCTCAGCAGCCTGTTCCGCGGCCTGCTGTTCCGTGGCCTGGTCGGCCTCCGGCACCGCGGGTTCCGCAGCGGCGGTCCGGTCCGGGTGAGACGGGTCCTGGCCAGAACCGTCGGCGGCGGCCTGTGCCGCCGTCTCGTCGGTCGCGGGCGCGTCCGGGGGGGTCGTTCCTTCGAGAGCCGTTTCCTCAGGGGCCACTTCCTCAGAGGCCACTTCCTCAGGGGTAACTTCATCAGATGTCACAGTGCGCACTCCTGCACGCCAGAACTACCGGCCCACACGTACCGGTATTTCCGTCGGTCGTTCGGTCGTCACCGCCACGTCGGCGGGCAGTGACGGAAGTCGTCAGGCACAGGCCGCGGTGCCGGTCGGCGGTACCGTCACCAGCCCGGCTGACCTGGCCGCACCTGGGTGCGACCTGGTTCGGGCGGCGACCGGCGATCTCGCTGCGCGGCACCTGCTGGCCCTTGGCGGACCGGTCGGCGTGGTCGACCGGATCCGCCGGTCAGTATCTCATACCAGCCCGGCGGGGCACGAGTCGGGTGTCGCCGCACGAAACCGCTCGCGACCTTGGCGTTCGCCCCGAGCCTGCGACCTGCCACGATGCGCACGCCATGTCAGAACTCGGGACGAAGGTCCCCTAAGGACCCAACCTGCGACCCTAGATTTCCCCTGTGCGACCAGGGCTCTGGCGCCCCTGCCTCGGCAGGCGTCAGGGCTGACGGGAGCACATGTCGCCCAAGTCAACGCCTCGTAGACCACGGAGAACCGCGTGGACAACCTCACCTTGGCACGGTGGCAGTTCGGAATCACCACCGTCTACCACTTCATCTTCGTGCCCCTCACCATCGGCCTCTCGCTGTTGGTCGCTGTGCTCCAGACCTTCTGGTACAGGACCGGCAAGGACGAGTGGTACCGCCTGACGAGGTTCTTCGGGAAACTCCTCCTGATCAACTTCGCCCTCGGTATCGTCACCGGTATCGTGCAGGAGTTCCAGTTCGGCATGAACTGGTCCGAATACTCCCGCTTCGTCGGTGACATCTTCGGTGCGCCGCTCGCGATGGAGGCGCTCGCCGCCTTCTTCATCGAGTCGACGTTCCTCGGCATCTGGATCTTCGGCTGGGGCCGCCTGAGCCGGGGGGTCCACCTCCTGACCATCTGGCTGGTCGCCTTCGCCGTGAACCTGTCCGCCTTCTTCATCCTCGCCGCCAACAGCTTCATGCAGTACCCGGTGGGCGCGGAGATCAACCCCGACACCGGTCGGGCGGAGATGGCGAGCCTCACCGACGTGCTGTTCAGCCAGCTGTCGATGTCCACCCTGTGGCACACGATCTCCACCGCCTTCCTGGTGTCCGGCACCTTCATGGCCGGTATCTCCATCTGGTGGGTCGTCAAGGCCACGCGGGGCGGCAACGAGGAGCAGGCCAAGAACGTGTGGCGCAAGGGTGCCACCGTCGGTCTGGTCACCGTCGTCGTCGCTGGCGTCTCGATCGTCTTCTCCGGCCACCACCAGGCCGTCGTCATGACCGAGATCCAGCCCACCAAGATGGCCGCCGCCGAGGCGCTGTGCGTCACTCCGCCTGACGGCGAGGGCGCCGGGTTCACCATCGCTGCCTTCGGTGCCTGCACACCAGGCGAGGGCAACGACTCGGTCTCCCACATCGTCACGATCCCGGGCATGCTGTCCTGGCTGTCCACGGCTAACGCGATCGGGATGGGCGGCGACACCAAGGCCCCCATCAAGGGTGCCGACACTCTGCGCGAAGAGTTCGCCGCAGCCTTCGACACGGAGTTCGTGGACGCTGAGAGCAACCCGGTGGTCGACGACTACATCCCGCCCGTCATGCCCGTGTTCTGGACCTTCCGTCTGATGATCGCGCTGGGGATCTTCTCCGCCGTGCTGGCCGTGTGGGGCCTGTGGGCCCTGCGGGGCGGTCGGGTGTCCAAGTCGACCGCGCTCGGCAAGTTCGCGGTGCTGTCGCTCCCGATGCCGTTCCTCGGCGCTGCCGCCGGCTGGATCTTCACCGAGATCGGCCGTCAGCCCTGGATCGTCGCCCCGCTCTACGAGTCGGGCGCCGGGAACGCTGCGGTGATCGGCACCGATCTGGCACTGCCGACCACGATCGCGGTCTCCCCCGGCGATGTCGTCGGCTCTACCTCGGTGTGGATCACCGTCGTCGGGCTCACGCTGGTCTACCTGGTCCTGGCCATCGCGTGGTTCTACCTGATGAAGCGCTACACGGCCAAGGGCCTGAACACTGAAGAGTCCGTCCCCGAGGTGAAGGCCGACTTGGACGACTCCAAGCCGCTGACCTTCTCCTACTGAGTCAGGAGCAGAGGACAAACTCCTATGTTGATTGACGCAATGATCGCTCCTCTGGCTGCCGGGGACGTCGACCCCGCAGTGACAGAAGGCACCGCCCAGGCCCTCGTCGGCCTGCTCCACAACATGACCGCCAGCCCGAGCGGGCTCCAGATCCTCTGGTTCGCCCTCATCGCTGTCCTGTGGGCTGGTTACCTGGTGCTCGAAGGCTTCGACTTCGGCGTCGGCATGCTGCTGCCGTTCGTCGCGAAGAAGAACGCCGAGCGCCGAACCGCACTGACCACCATCGGCCCGTTCTGGGACGGCAACCAGGTCTGGTTGCTCACCGCTGGTGGTGCCACCTTCGCGGCGTTCCCCGAGTGGTACGCCACCTTGTTCCCCGCGGCCTACCTGGCCCTGTTCCTCATCCTGCTCGGGCTCATCGTCCGTGCGGTGGGCTTCGAGTACCGCGGCAAGGTCAACTCCGCGGGCTGGCGCCGGACCTGGGACTGGTGCATCATCCTCGGCTCCTGGATCCCCGCGGTCCTGTGGGGCGTGGCGTTCGCCAACCTGGTGGCCGGTGCTCGGGCAGCGGTCGACCCGGCCCAGATCGGCCCGTCGAAGATCGTCTACGACGGCAACTTCTGGAACCTGGTGTTCGACCACAACGGGTTCCTGCTGCTCGGTGGTGCGACCACGGCAGTGCTGTTCATGGCCCACGGTGCACAGTTCCTGTCGCTCAAGACCGACGGTGCCGTCCGCAAGCGGGCCGAGAAGATGGCGTGGAAGCTGACCGCTGCCGCGACCGTCGTCGCGGCCGTCTGGGTGGTCTGGCTCGGTCTGGAGTTCACCGGCTACAACCACCTCACCATCGTGGTCTGGGCCGCCATCGTCGTGGCAGCCCTGGCCCTGATCGCCTCCGTCCTCATGTCGTGGCGCAAGAAGTTCGGCTTCGCCTTCACCGGTACGACGGTGGCGCTGCTGGCAGCCGTGGTGATCATCTTCGGGGCGCTGTTCCCGAACGTCATCAACGGTTCTCAGGTCAAGCTCAAGGGCGACGCCATCAACGACCCGATCGTGGGCTACTTCGTCCTGAACAACGTCGGTGAAGACGGCCTGCCGGTCGCCGAGGGCGGTCGTGCTCCGACGGTCACCGACGTGGTGAATGCCACGGTGAATGCCAACGGTGCGACTGTGGCCGAACCGGGCAAGGTTCCGGACGAGGCCGGCGACGTGACCGTGGCACTGACCAACGCGGTCCTGGCGGACGTGCTCGCCGGGAACTGGCCGGCTGGCGCCGGTGCGGTCCTCGGCAGGGCACCTGCCGACCAGGCAGAGCGCGATGTCTACGGCCCGTGCTCGATGCCCAGCACCAAGGCAGCAGTCGACGTCACGTTCCAGCGTGTCGTGGCTCTGGTCGAGGCTGGCGCCATCACGCCTGACGACATCACCGTCCCGCTGGCGGAAGGTGCTGGCGCCGACGAGGCTCTGGCGCTCACCGACGCGGTGCTCGCCGGTATCGCGGACGGCAGCTTCGGCCCCGACACCGAGCCGCTGGCTGGCGTGCTGTCCTGGGACAACGCCGCCACCGTGGTGGTCGTCACGCTGACACGCGTCCTCGGCTCGGCACCCAGCGACGCTGTCGTGGGCAGCGTGGTGGCGGACATCGCGAGCGGGAGCACCACCATCGGTGGTCTTCCGGCCGAGGCCGTGCGGACCGAGGTCGGCAACACCGTCCGGGCCGCTCTGGGCCAGCTGAACCTGACCATCGAGGCCGTGGTGGGCGCCATCCCAGGCACCCTCCAGGCCGTGGCCGACCAGGTCGTCGCCGCCGACAAGCCCGGCGCGGCCGAAGACCGGACGCTGTTCGGGGACGGCATGGACCTGTCCGACATCCTCGTCGGCGACATCAAGGGTTGGGACAAGGACAAGGGTCTGGCCAACCTCAACGGTCGGATCGCCAACGCCAACGGTGCTCTCCAGGCGCTGCACGTGCTCGGCTACCTCGAGGGTGACTACAAGGACGAGTGCCCGAAGGACGCCGACGGCAAGCTGCTCGCAGGTTGCACCGAGACGCTCAAGCCGTTCGAGGACGGCGCAGTGATCACGGGCCAGACGATGATGACCTCGTCGTCCAGCCCGCTGACGCTGAAGCTGATGACCTGGGTCGCCGTGATCCTGACGCCGATCGTCCTGGGCTACCAGGCGTGGAGCATCTGGACCTTCCGCAAGCGCATCAGCGCCGAGCGGATCCCGGCCGAGTCCGGTCTGGAGCCTGCCGACAAGTAGGCACCGTCTACGATCAGGGCCCCCCGTTCCCGACCGGAGCGGGGGGCCCTGATCATGTCTGGTCATGTCCACCCGATACTGCCTACGCCTGGGATACTGAAACCGTGAAGCCACTCGATCCCCGACTGCTCACCTATGCCCGAGCAGCTCGCGGGTACCTGGCCCTGACTGTCGCGACGGGGCTGGTCACCGCCGGTCTGGTCATCGCCCAGGCGGTTCTCCTCGGCCGGGTGCTCGGCCAGGTCGTGGTGGCCGCGGGGTCGGTCGACGCCGGTATAGCGCCCGATCCGCTGCCGCTGGCCGCCGTCACCAGCGCCATCGTCTGGCTGGTCGTCGTCATGGTCGTCCGCGCGGTCAGCACCACCGTGCAGGAACGTTTCGCCCACCGGGCCGCCACCAACGCCGTCAACGAGCTGCGCGAACGCCTCGTCACCCACGGCGCCCGGCTGGGGCCGCGCTGGCTGGCCTCCGGCGAGGGCCCGGCGCTGGTCACCCTGGCCACCCGCGGCCTGGACAATCTCGAACCGTATTTCGTGCGCTACCTGCCGCAGCTGGTCCTGGCCGCTACCCTCACCCCGCTGACCTGGGTCGTCGTGCTGTCCTATGACTGGTTCTCCGCCGTGCTCGTAGCGGTTGCCGTGCCGCTGATCCCGGTGTTCATGATCCTGGTCGGCAGGATGACCGAGGGCCGCTCCGCCCGGCAGCTGACGGTGATGAAGCGGCTCGGCACCCAGATGCTCGACCTCGTCGCCGGGCTGCCGACGCTGCGGACGTTCGGTCGTCAGGCCGGACCGGCCACCCGGGTCCGCCAGCTCGGCGACACGCACCGGCGGGCCACGCTGTCGACCCTGAAGATCGCCTTCCTGTCCGGTATGGTCCTGGAGCTCCTGGCGACCTTCGGGGTCGCCCTGGTCGCGGTGTTCATCGGGTTCAAGCTGCGCGACGGCGGCACCGACCTGGTCACCGCGCTGACCGTGCTGATCCTCGCCCCGGAGGTGTTCGGGCCGTTGCGGCAGGTCGGCACCCAGTTCCACGCATCGACCGACGGGGTCGCCGCCGCCGAGTCGGCCTTCAAGGTCCTCGACACACCCCTGCCGCCGTCGGGCACCACGCCCTGCCCCGACCTGCGCACCGCCACTGTCGCCCTGACCGGGGTCGGTGTGCGGTCCACCGGCGGCTGGACCCCCGACGGGCTGGACCTGACCCTCGCCCCGGGCCGGGTGACCGCGCTGGTCGGCCCGTCCGGCACCGGCAAGTCCACCACCGTGGAGGTGGTGCTCGGCCTGCTGCACCCCGACCGGGGCGGCGTAGCGGTCCGGACCGCCTCCGACCAGGACCCGACCACCCAGGGGCTCGACCTCGCGAACCTCGACCTGCGCTCCTACTGGGACCAGATCGCCTGGCTCCCGCAACGGCCTTTCCTGGAACCGGGCACCCTGCAGGCACTGCTCGGCCACCCCGACCCCGCCGACCGCGACCGGGCTGCCACGCTGACCGGGCTGGACACGGTGGTGGCCGACCTGCCGGACGGCTGGGACACCGAGCTGGGCCGCGGCGGTACCGGCCTGTCGGTCGGCCAGCGGCAGCGGGTGGCGCTGACCCGGGCCCTGCTGGCCCCCGCTCCCCTGGTGGTGCTGGACGAGCCCACCGCGCACCTGGACGCCCACGGCGAGTCCGTGGTGCTAGACACCGTCGCGGCGCTGCGCGCGGCCGGTTCGGCCGTGCTGCTCGTCGCGCACCGCGCCTCGCTGGTCGCGACCGCCGACGACGTGGTCACCGTCACCGCCCGCCCCCAGACCGCGGACGAGACCGACGCACCGGCCGCCGTGAGGCAGGGACTGGCATGAGCACCACCCAGACCGCCCCCCCGACGACGCTGACCCCGCCCGACACCCCGCGGACGCGCGGCACGCTGCTGCGCGCCGTCCGGCTCACCGGGGTCCGGCCCCTGGCCGTGATCACCTCCATCGGGCTGGGCACGCTCGCCCTGGGCTGCGCGGTCGCGCTCGGCGCGACGTCCGCGTGGCTGATCGCCCGGGCGTCGCAGATGCCGCCGGTGGTCGCACTGAGCCTGGCGGCGACCGCGGTGCGGGCCTTCGGCCTGGGCCGCGGGGTCATGCGCTATCTCGAACGCCTGGCCTCCCACAGCACCGCGCTGAGCGGGATGACGAACCTGCGCACCACCGTGTACGCCCGGCTGGCGGAGGGCACGCCCGAGGCGGTGCTGCGGGTGCGCCGCGGCGACCTGCTGGCCCGGGTCGGCGCCGACGTGGACGAGGTCGGCTTCCTCGTGGTGCGGGCCCTGATCCCGCTCGGCGTGGCTGTCACCCTCGGTGTGGGCACCTGCATCGCCATGGCCGTCCTGTGGCTCCCGGCGGGTATCGCGCTGGCCGGGTGCCTGCTCGTCGCCGGGTGGCTGGCCCCGACGCTGACCGCGGTCTCGGTGCGGCGCGCCGAGCAGCGGGCCGCGGCGGCCCGGGCCCGGATGAACGCGGTGGCGCTGGGCATGCTCGACGACGCCGGTCCGATGACGGTCGCCGGGCGCACCCCGGTCGAGGTCGCCCGCCTCGAAACGGCCGACGCCGATATCGCCCGGGCGGTCGACCGGTCCGCGGCTCCCGCCGCCCTGGCCGCCGGGCTGGGCCTGCTCGCCCAGGCCGCCGCCGTGGTCGTCGCCCTGGTCACCGGCATCCCCGCGGTCGAGCAGGGTCGGCTCGCCCCCACCATGCTGGCGGTCGTCGTGCTCACCCCGCTGGCGGCGTTCGAGGCCACGCAGGTCCTGCCTGCCGCCGCGGTCCAGCTGCAGCGCTCCCGGGCCGCGGCGGCCCGCATCCTGGCGCTGCTGGACTCGGCACAGCCCACCGGCGCCGAACCAGCGCCGCTCGACTTCGACCAGCGTGTCGCCGTCGCCGAGGCGGACGACGAACGGCTCGGCGACCTGATCGCCGAGCTGTCCGAGGACGACCAGGCCGAGATCCTGCGCGCCCTGGGCCCGGACCGGGCAGCTACCTTCCTGGACGGCGACGGCCTCGCGCCGACCGACCGCCTCCGGCAGGCCGCGGCCCGCCCCGGACCCGTGGTCCGACCGCTGCGCGCCACCGCACTGGCCTGCGGCTGGACCGGCCGCGACCCGGTGGTCACCGAGGTGGACCTCGACCTGGAGGTGGGCCGCACGGTCGCGGTCGCCGGACCGTCCGGGGCGGGCAAGACGACGCTGCTGCTCACCCTGGCGGGACTGCTGCCGGTCCGGGGCGGGCGTCTGCGGCTCGGCGACCACGACCTGGACACCCTGGACCGCGGCGACATCGTCCGGTCCGTGGTGGCCACCACCGAGGACGCGCACGTCTTCGGCACCACCGTGCTGGAGAACCTGCGGGTAGCCCGCGGCGACGTCGAGGACGCCGAGGCCCGCCGCGTGCTGGACGACGTCGGCCTCGGCCCGTGGCTGGCGGCGCTGCCCGACGGGCTGGACACGCTGCTCGGCCCGGACGCACGCACGGTGTCCGGCGGCGAGCGGCGGCGTCTGCTGCTGGCCCGGGCCCTGCTGGCCCCGGCCCCGCTGCTGCTGGTCGACGAGCCCGGCGAGCACCTCGACCCGGCGTCAGCCGACCGGATCATCACCGACCTGCTGACCCCCCGACCCGACCGGGGTGTGCTGGTGGTGACCCACCGGATCAGCCCGCTGGGCGCCGCCGACGAGGTGCTGTGGATCGAGCACGGCCGGGTCGCGGCCCGTGGCAAGCACACCGCGCTGCTGACCGACGTACCGGGCTACGCCGCGGCGGCACAGCGCGAGCGCGTCGAGGAAGAACGCTCCGAGGAGGGCGGACGATGAGCGACCAGCCGACCGTCGACGACGTCGACCTCATGAACGCCGTCCTGTCCATCGCGGGCCAGCTGGAGCTGTCCGCCGTCCTGGAACGCCTGGTGCAGGCGTCGACGCAGCTCACCGGCGCCCGCTACGCGGCGATCAACGTCCTGGACGACCACCACTCGGTGGCTTTCGTGCAGAGCGGGGTCGACGGCGATACCGCCCACCGCATCGGCGAGGCCCCCAACGCCTGCCGGGTGCTCAGCGAGATTCCCGCCGTCGGGGCGCTCCGGCTGGACGATATCGAGCAGCACCCGGCTTTCGACGGCTGGCCGGACCACCATCCGTCGATGCACGCCTTCCTCGGGACCTCGATCCGGGTCGGCGGGCAGGTGTTCGGCCAGGTCTACCTGGCCGACAAGCCGGACGGGTTCACCGCCCGCGACGAGCGGCGGATGCTGTGCCTGGCCGCGACCACCGGCGTCGCGGTGGCCAACGCCCGGCTCTACGCCGAGGCCGAACGCGGCGAACGCTGGCAGAAAGCCGCCCAGGAGATCGCCACGATGCTGCTGGAAGGCCTCGACGAAGAAGAGGCGCTGGCCCATATCGGCCGCAAGGCCCGGGAGGTCGCCCAGGCCGATACCGTCGCCCTGGTCATGCCCGGGCTGGACGGCGAGCTGATCGTCGAGCTGGCCGACGGCCACGCCGCAGGCACCCTGCTGGGCCAGGTGATGCCCGCCGACGGGCGCACCGCGGCGGTGCTGTCCGAGGGTCGGGGCATCGTCCTGCGGTCGTTGGCGGACAGCCCGGTCGCCGCGATGCGCCCCTTCGGCCCGGCCATGTACGCACCGATGCAGACCGGGGCCCGGGGCGTCGGGGTGCTCGTCCTGCTGCGTCGGGTCGGCGCGCAGACCTTCGAAGAGGTCGACCTGGTGACCGCGGAGTCGTTCGCCGCCCAGGCGGCGCTGGCCTTCGTCCTGGCCGAGGCCCGGCACGCCCAGGACATCGCGGCGCTGCTGGACGAGCGCGAACGGATCGCCCGGGACCTGCACGACCTGGCGATCCAGCAGCTGTTCGCCACGGGCATGCAGCTGGAGTCGGCCCGGCGCCGGGCCGTGGCCGGCGGGCTGGACCCCGGTGAGGTGGCCCACCTCCTCGACCAGGCCCTGGACAACGTCGACGGATCGGTGCGGGAGATCCGCGGTATCGTGCACGCCCTGCGCGACCCGGACGAGGCCACGTCGCTGGTCGAGCGGCTGCGCCGGGAGGCCTCCCTGGCCCGCACCGGGCTGGGCTTCGCCCCGTCGCTGGTGCTCGAGCTCGACGGACAGGTGCTGGACGAGCGCGAGTCCGGCGAGGGACTGGTCATCGACGAGGAGATCCTCGACGACCGGGTTACCTCGGAGCTCAACGACGACGTCGTCGCCGTGGTCCGCGAGGGCCTGGCCAACGCGGCCCGGCACGCCCACGCCTCGTCGGTCACGGTCTACGTGACGGTCACCGGTCGGGGTCCGGACGGCACGGTCAGCGTCGAGGTGCGCGACGACGGCCGCGGCCTTCCCCCCGACCGGGCCCGGCACTCCGGCACCGGCAACCTCGCCTCCCGCGCCCACAAGCACGGCGGCACCTTCAGCCTCGGCGCCTCCCCCGACGGCCTGGGCACCCTGCTCACCTGGCAGGCCCCCCTCAGCCAGTGACGGCACAGGTCTCAGGGTCTCCGCGACCTCTGTGATGCCTGTGATGCACTAGTATTGATGTCATGCGCACCACGGTATCGATCGACGACAGCCTGCTGGCCGCCGCCAAGCAGCGTGCTCAGCAGCGGCAGACGACCTTGGGGGCCTGTATCGAAGACGCTCTACGGCTGCTCCTCACCGAACCGGCGCCGTCCTCGTCGCACCCGGTGACCTTGCCGACGATGGGCGGTCGAGGTTTCCGCCCGGGGATCGACCCGACGTCGAACCGGTCGATGCTCGACGCTCTCGACGACGAGGCCGCCCGGTGATCGTCGTCGACGTCAACGTCCTCGTCGCGACGTTCCGCACCGACCACCCCCAGCACGAGGCCGCCTCGGCCTGGCTCAACCCCGTCCTGGCCGACCCCTCAGCGGCTGTCGTCGTACCTGACCTGGTGTGGGTCGGGTTCGTCCGCATCGTCACCAATGTGCGGATACTCAACGATCCAGCCGACACGGCCCAGGCGGCCGGTTTCGTCGAAGCGGTCGTCGCCACGCCTGGGTACCGGAGCGTACCTGGCCTGACGACCGGGATCAGCCGCTTCACCGACGTGTGCAAGGAGGCCAACGCGACCGCGAACCTCGTCACCGACGCATATATCGCCGCGGTAGCACTGTCGCTGGGGTGCCCGGTGGCGTCGTTCGACAGGGACTTCCGCCGGTTCGACGGACTCACCATCGTCGTCCCGCAGTGAGTGCCTGACAGTCCCTCAACCAGCGACAGCCCGGCTGCTCAACCGGTGAACTGCGTTCGGGTCGAAGTACGGTCACGCCGTCGCGCAGCGCGGCAGGCCCTCGCTCACGGCTCAGCGGCCGGGCTCGGCGCGCCAGCCAGCGTGCTTGCGGGCGGCGACCCAGGCGGCGACCTGGGTGCGGCGCTGCAGGCCCATCTTGGCCAGCAGCGACGTGATGTGGTTCTTTACGGTCTTCTCGGCCACGCCGAGCCGTTCGGCGATCTCCCGGTTGGACAGGCCGTCGCCGATGAGGTCGAGCACCTTGAGCTCGCTCGGGGTGAGGTTCTCCGTGGGGTCCTCGTGCCCGGCGCGGCGTCGGGTGACGGTACGGTCGTCGAGCAGGGTCCGGCCGACAGCCACCGCGCGGATCACGTCGGTGATCTCGGCGCCGCGCACCGACTTCAGCAGGTAGGCGGAGGCGCCCGCGTCCAGGGCGGCGGCCAGGGCGTCGTCGTCGTCGAACGAGGTCAGCACGATGGCCCGGGCGCTGGGCAGCGCCTCGCGCACCGCCTGCATGAGGTCGATACCGGTCCCGTCGGGCAGCTGCAGGTCGACGAGCATAACCTTGGGACGGACCAGGGACGCCCGGCGGATCCCGTCGGCGACAGAACCCGCCTCGGCGACCACGGTCATACCGTCGGCGCGTTCCACGACTTCGGCGATCCCCCGCCGGACCACCTCATGGTCGTCGACGATCATCACGGAGATCGGACCTGGCCGCTCGGCGGCGGGCGTCTGGCCGGTGTGGTTCACCCCCGCATACTAACGACTTCGCCCATTTCAGGGCACGATATGCCGGTGTTGTGCATGGTGAACCTCGAGCAGATTCGCCCCACCGGATGCAGGGTCAGGACCATCGATAGCCCACCGTCGCCCGGACAGCGGGTCGGGGGCCCGGACGTCAGGTCTCCGACGAGCCTGCGGCGGTCGCGGTGTCCGCCTCGTCCAGCGCGCGGTAGGCGCGCTCCGCGGCCCGCTGCTCAGCGACCTTCTTGGCCGGGCCGACACCCGAGCCGTACGTGGTGCCGGACAGCACCACCTGGGCGGTGAACACCCGCTGGTGGTCCGGGCCCTCGCCGCTGACCTGGTACGACGGCGCACCCAACCCCAGGCTGGCCGCGCGCTCCTGCAGCGACGTCTTCCAGTCCAGGCCCGCGCCCAGGTCAGTGGCGGTGCGCAGCGTCGGACCGACGAGGCGCAGCACCAGCTCCCGGGAGGTCTCCAGGCCGTGCGCCAGGTAGACCGCGCCGAGCAGGGCCTCCAGGGTGTCGGACAGGATCGAGTCCTTGTCCGGCCCACCAGTGCCCAGCTCGCCCTTGCCGAGCAGCACGAACGACCCGAGGCCCAGGGTGCGCGCCACGTCCGCGAGCGCCCGCTGCGACACCGTGGCGGCCCGCATCTTCGCCAGGTCGCCCTCTGAGTGACCGGGCAGGGCCCGGTACAGGTACTCAGTGACGACCAGCCCCAGCACCGTGTCGCCGAGGAACTCCAGACGCTCGTTGGTCGGGATACCGCCAGCCTCGTGCGCGAACGAACGGTGGGTCAGGGCAAGCACCAGCAGCTCGGGGTCGATATCGACTCCGAGCCGGTCCAGCAACGCCCGGCTGGGGTGCCCCATGATTGAGCAGAGACCCGGACGGTCAGTAGGTCTCGTGCTCCGAGCGCACGGCCTGGGCCAGGGTGCGATCGCCGTAGACGCCGCAGGCCGGGCACGCCACGTGCGGGCGGCGGGCCGCTCCGCAGCTGGGGCAGGTGCTCAGGGAGACCGGGGCGGCCTTCCACTGCGACCGGCGGGCACGGGTGTTGGCTCGCGACATCCGCCGCTTGGGAACCGCCATATCAGCCTTCTTCCTTGGTCTCGTCCGAACCAGGCAGCCCAGACAGGGCCGCCCAGCGCGGGTCGAACGTCTCGTGCGCGTGGCCCGGGTGGTCCGCCAGCCGCACCCCGCACTGGGCGCACAGGCCAGGGCAGTCGCTGCGGCACAGCGGACGGAACGGCAGCGCGGTGACGACCGTGTCCCGCAGGGCGGGTTCGAGGTCGGCCAGGTCGCCGTCGAGCTCACGCAGGTCCTCGTCGTCGTCACCGTCGGCGGCCGCGGCAGCCTGGCGCTCGGGGTAGACGTACAGCTCCTGCAACCGGACGTCGACGGGTTGGTCGACCCGGTCCAGGCAGCGCACACACTCCCCGACCGCCCGGCCCCGGACGTCGCCGGTGACCAAGACGCCCTCCGTGACCGCCTCGAGCCGCAGGTCCAGCTCGAGGTCCGCCCCGGCGGGGATGCCGATGACGCCCGTCCCGAGATCGCCGGGGGCGGCCACGACCCGCCGCACCGGCCGCGTCGACCCCGGCTGACGCCCCAGGTCGTACAGGTCCAGCACCAGGGGCGAGCGGTGATCGAGGTGGACCGGGCGCACGTCAGGCTCTCCTCATCGATCTCGGTCCGCACCTCGCTCGGCAGGACCAGCGCGCTAGTCTACGCGACCCGCGTCACGGTGGACAATCTGTCGTCCGTCCCCCTGGCCGGACCTGCGTGGGACTGCTACCGCCAGGCGGCGACCATGTCGGCAGGCGTCCAGCAAGCAGCGAGCGGCAGGCCCGGTTCGGCACCGTTGCGGGAGACGGCCACCAACGGGATGTCCGGGCTGGCACCGGGAACGGCCGGAGCGTCGCGGAGCAGACAGGCAAAGTCCTTGTGGTCGAACGGCTGGGTGTCGTGCCACTTGACGGAACCGACGAACCCGAGAGAACGGGCTGGGGTCCGGTCGGCTCCGACGAGGTCGATCTCGGGGTTGTTCTGCCGGTTCCACCACCCACCGACCGTCATCACGTCGGGCCATGCGTCGTCGGGCAGCAGACGTTCCAGGCTAGAGCGGACCAACGGTTCTACCGCCCGACCCCGCCAGCTGGCCCACGAGCGCTCGACCCGGGCCAGAGCCAGGTCGGCACGGCCTCGCTCGGCCAGAGCGACGACGTCCGGGGCGAAAGCGAGCCAGAAGCGCAGGTACGGGTCGGCTACCCGGTAGCGACGGTTGCGGGTGTCGACGGCGGTCGACAGGGGCAGCTCGTCAGCCAGGGCGCGTTTGACCAGCAGAGTCTTCAACAACGGACTGAGCGTGCCCGACGGGACCGTCCCAGCGCTGACCGCCGCTGCGATGGTGGCATAGGTGCGTTCTCCGGCACCGACCGCCTCCAGCACCTGCCGCGACAACGACGGCTCGGGAAACTCACCCAGCAGGGTCAGCTGACCTGAGACCAGCAGCGGTGAGAGCGGGTCGTCCAACGACCGGCGCAGAAAGTCCAGGCGAGACGATCCCTGGGGCCACGAAGCGACGACCTCTGGGAAACCGCCGGTGATCAGCCAGGCGTCCACCGCGTCGGCCGCAGGTAGACCAGCCATGTCGGCGACGTCGGCCAGGTGCAGCGGGTGGATGGTCATTGCCGCAGCGCGACCGTAGAACGCCCGGTCGTGGGACTGCAACGACTCCATGACCGAAAGGGCTGAACCGACCAGCAGCATCAGCACCGGTTTTGCTCTGAGGTGCCGGTCCCACACGGTCTGCAGCGCCCCCTCGAACTCGCTGTCCTGCGCCATCAGCCACGGCACCTCGTCGAGCACCACCAACGACGGGACGTCGTCGGGCAGAGCCATGGCGAGCAGCCGCAGCGCCTGGTTCCAGTCCGTCGCCGTCAACCCCGCCACCTCGGCCCGACCAGGCAGGTCAGACTGTACGACAGCCTCGGCCAGGTCGGCGCGCTCAGCCGCCGGGTTACGGCCGCGGGTCGCCTGGAACACCACGCTGGGAGCGTCGAGCCGGTCTGAGAACTCTTGCACCAGCCGTGACTTGCCGACCCGACGCCGCCCGGTGACGATCACCGCCCGACCCCGGCTGGCCGCAGAAGCATCCACGACGCTCTGCCACTGCTGACCGAGCGCCGCAAGATCGCGCTCTCGCCCGCTGAACTCCACACGCATCTCCGTCCCGACATAGGTAGATCAGATCTACCTTAGAACCAATCTAGCGTAGATCGGATCTAGCGTAGATCGGATCTACATCGGCGGCGGGTCGCACGACCGGCTGCCAGCGGTGATCGGGGGCTTGGGCTGGTGGCGGTCACATCGTCGGTCGTTCTGCCTGACCGGCGGCGTCGGCAGGCCCGTCCGAGCCGGAGCCGCTCCCACAGGATCGGCCCTCGACTGCACAGCACACGACCTGACGGGGAACGGCTGGTGCGCCCAACCGGTCGCGGACCGCCTGGCGCCAGGCATCGGGGGTGGGCACGACGCCGGGAGCCAGGGTGAGCGTCGCGGTGAGACGCTGGCCCATGATGTCGTCGGGTACCACGTCGACCTGTGCCTGGACCACTCCCGGCTGGGCAGCGAGCAGCGCCCGCACCCTGTCCGGGTCGACGTGCTCACCGCCGAGCCGCACCACCGGGCCGACCCGGCCGGTCAGGTACAGACGACCGTAGGCGTCGAGACGGCCCGTGTCTGGCAGGGTGAGACGTCGACCGCCGGGTTCGTCGGCCACCGAGACCAACGGGGAGGTGACCCGGACCCGGCCTGTGGTGCCGACCGGCACCGGACGGCCCGTCCCGTCCACCACCTCGATGCGGGTACCGACCACGGGGCGGCCGACGGTCGTCGGGGCGCGGGCCAGCCGCGGACCGTCCGCGAAGGCGAACGTACCGGCTTCGGTCGAGCCGTAGCAGTTCACCACGACCGGACCGAGACGGTCGGTCAGGGTCGTCAGCGTGGCGACGTCCAGCACGTCCGAACCGCTGACCACAGCCCGCAGCCGACCGATCCACCCGGGGTGAGAGGTCGCCTGGTCGGACGCCAGGTGCGCGGCCAGGCACCGCAGGTGCGGCGGAGCACCCACGATCACGCGCACCCCGTACCGACGGACCACCGCCAGCGCCGCCCCGCCCGCGGCGGCACCTGCGCCCGGACCGCCGACCTCGTCCCGCCTGGCATCCACGGCCGTGGCCAGCACCATCGGCGCACCGGTGACCAGGCACAGCACGGCGACCGCCAGCCCGTAGCCGTGGTGCAGCGGCGGCCAGACCAGGCACGGTTCGCCCGACCGCACCCTGGTCGCGCCGGCCAGCGCCAGCGCCGTCAGCGCCGCTCCAGCCGAGGCCCGGGCCCGGCCGTGGCGCAGCGGCACCCCGGTCGGGGCCCCGGTGGTACCGGAGGTGAGCAGCACCAGGGTGGAACGGCGGGCCCAGGCCGGTGGGCGGACGCCGGACGGCACCGCCGCGACCAGACGGGCCCAGTCCCGGCAGGGCACGTGACCGGTCCGGGCTCGTTCCGCCACGTCGGCCTCCGCCCGGGTGCCGGGCAGCACCGCGTCGTCGGCGTGCAGCACCAGGTCGACCGGACCGGCGTCGACCACCCGTCCGGGAGCGACGAGCACCACGTCCGCTCCTGCGCGGCTGGCGGCCCCCAGGGCGACGAACAGGTGCCGGTCGTCGTGACAGGCCACGGCCACCCGCTGGCCCGGACCGGCCAGCCGGTGGTGGACCAGCGCGGCTGCCAGCCGGCTCGCCTCCCGGTCCAGCTCGCCGTAGGTGACCGCACCGTCACCGTCGACCAGCGCGACCCGACCGCCGCGCACCCGACCGCCCGCGGCGAGCGCGGCGGCGATGCTCGTCCCGTGCCGGGGCAGGCCCGCGAGCACGGTCTGGGCCACCTGGACCGGGTGCCGCACGACGCCGACGGTGCTGAGCCCCGCGGCCAGGGCCCGCGCCTGCTCACCGAGCGTGGGCCGGGTGTCGGACCAGCGCAGGGCCATCAGGGTCGCCGTCCGGTGCGCAGCACGGCAGCCCAGCCTGCGTCGACGACGCCGGGCGCCGCATCGACCAGTGCTCGGCCCGCCCCGGCCCACCACGGTCGCACCCGCCGGGCCCGGGTGACGACCGCCCGGCACACCACGTCGGCCGCCTGGTCCACGCTGAGCTCAGGTACCCGGTAGCGGCCCGCGGTGGGTGCGCTCATCGTCGTGGTCACCCGGGGCAGGTGGATCGACGAGACCGCGACCCCGGCCGCCCGCAGCTCGGGCGCCGCCCCGGCCAGCCAAGCGTCGAACGCCGTCTTCGACGCGCTGTAGGCCGACCAGCCGGGCAGCGGGACGTCCACCTGGACGGTCGACGTCGTGACCAGGTGCCCCGAACCGCGTCGGGCCATCTCACGCAGCAGAGGAAGCGCGAAGACGGCCGGTCCGGTGTAGTTGGCCCGCACCAGACGGTCCACGTCGTCGAGCCGACCGTCCTCCAGGTACCGGTGGACGCTGTGACCGGCGTTGGCCACCAGCAGCCCCGGTGCACCGACGGTCGTCACCACGTCTTCGGCCTCAGCGGCGGCTCTGTCGGTGTCCCGCAGGTCCAGCACCCGGTACTCCAGCACCCCACCGGCGGCCCGCACCTGCGCCGCGAGGCGGGCCAGGCGATCTTCGCTGCGCGCCACGGCCACGACGTGCGCACCGACAGCCGCCAGCCGCCGCGCCACCACCCACCCGATCCCTCGCGACGCCCCCGTCACCACGACGACCTGCCCCATCACCGACGGCCGCACCCGGTCTGGTCCCGAACCGTGGGTACGCAGCCCCAAGACCGCCGGGACCCAACCGCGTCGCACCATGCCAGAACTTTACGGTTCGCCGCCCAGAGGTCACGACCAGGTCGTCGAAGCCTAGGAACCGTCCAGCGCCCGAGGACGACCTCAGTGCCGAACCCAGCCCGCCCCCCAGACTATAGAACCGATAAGTGTGCTCCAGTTCGTGGGTTCCACGCCGTTCCACCGTTTCGAAACGGTGGAACGGCGTGGAACCCACGAACTCGTGTAGCCTTATCGGCTCTCTGGTGAGGAGGGTGGGTCGTGTCGCCAAGGACGGCAGCCGAAGTCTTTCGCGAACAACGCAGGCATCACCTCCTGACGCTGCACGTCCGGCCGGGTGTGCCCGCCCTCGTCCGGGATCTACCGTCGGGGAACCTGGAACAATGAGGGCCATGTCGCACCCACCGCCGTCGCCCTACTACGTACCTGCACCGCCGCGCCGTCGGCGCGCTCCCCTGATCGCGGCGGTGGCGGCCGTCGTCGTGGTGGCGCTGGTCGCGCTGGGCGTATGGCTGCTGGTCCGTGGCAGCGGTCCCACGGCAAGCCCGACCGCGACCGTCAACCCGTGCGACGAGCAGCCCTACGACCCCCAGATCGGCCCGACCAAGGGCAACGCCTCGCTGGGCGACCCCTACCTGTGCTGGGCCGGTGGCGCTGGCTACGACGCGCTCTCCTACGACGTCCAGGTCAGCGTCGAACCGGCCACCGCCCAGATCACCGGCCAGGCCGAGGTCGTGGTCCGGCTCACCGAGGAGGTCGACGCCGTCCACCTCGACCTGGTGCTGCAGGCCAGTGCTGTCACCGTGGACGGCGCGTCGGTGGAGTTCGCGCAGGACGGGCTGGACCTGGCCGTGCCCACCGACGCACGGGTCGGCGACGAGGTGACCATCGGGGTGGAGTACTCCGGGGTGCCGAAGATGAGGTCCGAGATGGGTGAGGCCGTGCGGCGGCAGGGCTCGGAGATCCTGCTGGCCGACGAACCCGCTGGCCCGGTGACCTGGATGCCGATCAACTCCCACCCGTCCGACCCGGCGATGTTCAGCGTCGCGGTGTCCGTGCCGCGGGGCGTGGAGGCGATCTCCGTGGGTCGGCTGGTCTCGAACGGTCCCGACCCGGACGCCCCCGGACGCGACCTGTGGGTCTGGGCAGCGGACGAGCCGGTGGTCAGCTACGCGATCATGCTGGCCGTCGGCCAGTACGAGCTGGACGGTCCCCGGAACGTCACCGTGGGCGGGAAGACCGTCCAGTACGTCGCCGCCGCGCCCGTCGGGGCCGAAGCCGAACAAGCGCTCGAGTGGCTGTCGCGCAGCATCGAGGCGGCCGACGCGCTGACCGAGTTCGCCGGGGAGTACCCTCTCACCTCTCTCGGCGGCATAGTGCCCCCGATGCCGACCGGCTGGGCCTTGGAGACCCACGGACGACCGATCTACGACTCGGTGTGGATCCCGGACGACAGCGTGATCACCCACGAGCTGGCCCACTTCTGGTTCGGCAACAAAGTGGTCCTCACGCGGTGGGACGACATCGTCACCAAAGAGGGCCTGGCGTCCTACAGCGAGTACGCCGCCGACTTTACCGGCCGGAACCTGACACCCGAGGAGTTCCTCGAGAGCACCTACGACGACAACAGGCTCATCGACTGGAACCAGTCGATCTCCGACCCTGGCTCCGGCCTGGACGCCTACTCCTATAAGGTCTACCAGGGCGGCGGCGCGGCCCTCCAGGCGCTGCGCAACCGGATGGGTGACGAGGCGTTCGGAGCGTTCATCAAGGCCTGGGCCGACCAAGAAGGCCCACACTCCCTGGAGGAGTTCCGCCAGATGGCCCAGGAGTACTCCCCCACCGACGTCAGCGGCCTGCTCGCTGCCTGGTTCGACGACAAGCAGCGTCCGGCCAGGACCGCCGAGAACGGCCTGGGCGGTTAGTCCTGCGCCGGTAAATCCGGCGCAGGACACCGGCCCGTCGCCCAGGCGGACCAGGCTGCACCACATCCACACAGGTATCTGTCCCAAACCGGTCATAACGGGCCGTATCGTAGGAAGGTGACCAGTCCCGACTCGCCGCTCGACGACGTGCCGCTCGGCGACCAGGCGTACGGCGCCCGGCACGGTCGTCCGGTCGCCGCCCGGCGGTTCGTGCGCCCGGTTGCGGTGGGCGTCGCCACGCTGCTGCTGGTCACGGTCTCGGCCGCCGCAGCGTTCGTCACCGCCAACCGGCCCAAGAGCGTCGACGTCAAAGGTCTGGTCCACCAGGGCCCCGACCAACCCACCCGGCCCCCGGCAGGCCCCGACGGCGGGCGGGCGGTGAACATCCTGCTGCTGGGTTCGGACAGCCGGATGGGCGAGGAGAACCAACGGCTCGGCGGCACCGTCGCCGGGATGCGCTCCGACACCACGATCGTGCTGCACGTCTCCGCCGACCGCAGCCGGGTCGAGCTGGTCTCGATCCCCCGCGACTCCCTGGTGGACATCCCCGAGTGCAAGACCACCAAGGGCAAGGCGATCCCCGCGGCCAGGAACACGATGATCAACGCGGCGTTCGCCCGGGGCTGGGACTCCGGTGGCGACCTGGCGTCCGCCGCGGCCTGCGCCTGGAACACGGTCGAGGCGACCACCGGGCTGTACATCGACCATTTCGCCCTGGTCGACTTCGCCGGGTTCGAGCAGATGGTGAACGCGGTCGGTGGGGTGGACATCTACGTGGACCGGGCCATGCGGCAGTACGACGGTGACGGCGGTGGCCTGAACCTCAGTGCCGGGCACAACCACCTGGACGGGGAGCAGGCCCTGTACTTCGCCCGGGCCCGGTACGTCACCGGCACCGACGGTTCGGACATCACCCGGATCACCCACCAGCAGCAGCTGCTGCGCGCCCTGGCTGAGAAGGTCATGGCCTCGTCGAGCATGTCCGACGTGGCCAGCCTGACCCGGCTGGTCAACGCGGTATCGAGCAACCTGACCGTCGACCAGGGCCTGTCGGTGACCACCTCCACGTCCCTGGCCTACTCCCTGCGCTCGGTCTCCCGCAGCAACGTGGTCTTCGCCACCGCACCGTTCCAGTACGACACCGCCGACCCCAACCGGGTACGCCTGACCGACCAGGCCGACGAGGTCTGGGCCGCGATGGCCTCCGACACCCCGATCGCCGACGTGCTCCCCAAGGACGCCCAGCGCTGATCCTGGCGGCTCGACCAGTCCCCAGCCCGTCGGGCGTGCCACGGGCAAGTTAGGCATGGAGGAGAGCACGATCCGAGTTGTCCACAGCCTTGGCCTCGCTGTGGTGTGTCGGACCCTCCTGCCAGACTAAGGTCGACTCGGGAGCAACAGAGGGGGACCCATGACGACGAAGCGCCGGCACCAGAGCACGGACGCGGACGGGACGAACCGCCGCACGAGCAACTTGGTTCCCCAGGATGCCTCACTGTTGGACGCAGACGCCCTGGTAGAACGCATCTCCGGCCTGGTCGAGCAGGCCCGGGCGGCGGTGGCAGCACAGGCGAACGTTGCCTTGACCCTGACCAACTGGCACATCGGGAAGGTCATCGACGCCGAGGTCCTCCAACGTCGTCGGGCCGGGTACGGCAAGGAGGTTGTGGCAGCCGTCGCCCAGCAGTTGACGGCCCGCTACGGCTCGGGCTTCGACCTGACGAACCTCTACCGCATGGTCCAGCTGGCCCAGGCGTTCCCAGACGAGCAGATTGTCGCCTCGCTGGGGCAACAATTAAGCTGGACACACTTCAAAGCGCTGCTGCCGCTCAAGTCGGCCGAGGCTCGGCGCTTCTACGCCGAAGAGGCTGCGGCCCGGAGCCTGACGGTCCGCGAGCTGCGGCACGTCATCGCCCGCAAGGCGTACGAGCGTCGGGACATCGCCGACTCCCAGATCACCGACGGCTCGGCGGTACCGCTGGACACCTTCCGGGACCCGATGCTGCTCGACGTGCTGGGCCTGAAGGGGACCTACCAGGAGCAGGACCTGGAGGAGGCTGTCATCCGCGAGATGGAGCCGTTCCTGCTGGAAGTCGGCCAGGGCTGGACGTTCGTCACCCGGCAGAAGCGGATGACCGTCGACGGCGACGACTTCTACCTGGACCTGCTGTTCTTCTCCCGCCCGCTGCACCGCCTGGTCGCCGTCGAGCTCAAGCTCGGCAAGTTCAAGGCCGCCTACGAGGGCCAGATGAAGCTCTACCTGAAGTGGCTCGACCGCTACGAACGGCAGGCCGGAGAGGAAGCGCCCATCGGCCTGATCCTGTGCACCGAGGCCCGCCGCGAGCAGATCGAGCTGCTCCAGATGCACAAGGACGGCATCGCGGTGGCTGAGTACTGGACCGACCTGCCACCCAAGAAAGAACTGGAGGAGCGCATCCAGCTCATCCTCCGCCAGACCAAGGAACGCCTCGCCCGCCGCGAGCTGCCCGCTGCACTGGAGCGCCCTGGGACGTCCGACTTGGAAAATGCGGGAAACACATCGTGACCAGGCAGGACACTAGGAGTCCCCCCGCTGTCCCGATCCTGTCGGGGTGCTGTTCAGTCCCACCAGAGGACAAGCATGCGATCGGTCGGTACGCCGATATCCTGATAGCGGTAGCACTCTTCTAGGGGCCAGGTGTCATCGGGACGGAGGGCTTCAGGGAACCAGGCCACCACTTCGTCGGCAGTACGGTCGGTTACTAGGACTATCTGATCGCTGAAAGGCCACTCATCATCACTGTCCACCTGGGTCACAGCGATCCGGACGTCCTGCACCTCTGACCGATCCCGGACCGCGGTCAGCAGCGCGCGGATGTCGGCCAACGTGACCTGCGACGACGGATCGTCGGGATCAGGGACGACGTTGCACCAGATGCACCCGGCTTCGACGTTCCCGTCGAAGAACTCCTCCAAGGTGAGCAGAGGAAACATATCGACCGCATCATCGCCTTGGAAGTAAGGGGCGATGCGAGCGTGAACCCGCTCTAGCGCTGATGCCATCTGTCCGCGGACCACCATTCTGGACGGAGTAACCCGGTCGATCGTAACAGCAGACCGACCACCGCCGCCCGGCAGGAACTAGTCGCGGTGCGGCCAACCACCAGCCAGGCCAGCTCGGCCTTGAGCACCGCGTGTCCACCCCCACGACGATGTTCTGCCAAGATGTGGGGCCATGAGCTCTTCTGCCACACCGCCCGGGACCGCGCCCACGACCCCGTCGCGACGGGTACCTGACAAACCGGTGCTGGACGGGCTGGAGGCCCGCTGGGACACGGCCTGGGAGGCCGACGGCACCTACCGCTTCGACCCGACGGCGCCCGCCGAGCGGATGTACTCCATCGACACCCCGCCGCCGACCGTGTCCGGGTCGCTGCACGTCGGGCACGTCTTCAGCTATACCCACACCGATGTCGTGGCCCGCTACCGGCGCATGCGCGGAGCCGAGGTGTTCTACCCGATGGGCTGGGACGACAACGGGCTGCCTACCGAACGGCGGGTCCAGTACTACTACGGGGTGCGCTGCGACCCGACGCTGGCGTACGACCCGGACCTGGTGCCTCCGCAGCAGGGCGGCAAGGCGGTGAAGCCCGCCGACCAGGTGCCGGTGTCGCGGCCCAACTTCATCGAGCTGTGCGAGCAGCTGTCCGTCGCCGACGAGGTGCAGTTCGAGCAGCTGTGGCGGCACCTGGGCCTGTCGGTCGACTGGACCCGCACCTACCAGACCATCGGCGACAACGCCCGGGCCGTGGCTCAGCAGGCCTTCCTGCGCAACCTGGCGCGGGGTGAGGCGTACCAGCAGCAGGCGCCGGGGCTGTGGGACGTCACCTACCAGACCGCGGTGGCCCAGGCCGAGGTGCAGGCCAAAGAGTCGCCCGGCCACTACCACCGGATCGCCTTCCACCCGGTTGATCACGAGACGGACGGTCCGGTATACATCGAGACCACCCGGCCCGAGCTGCTGCCCGCCTGCGTGGCCCTGATCGCCCACCCCGACGACGAGCGCTACCAGCCGCTGTTCGGCCAGACGGTGCGCAGCCCGCTGTTCGGCGTGGAGCTCCCCGTGCTGGCCCACCGGGACGCCGAGATGGCCAAGGGTGCCGGTATCGCCATGTGCTGCACCTTCGGCGACCTGACCGACGTGACCTGGTGGCGCGAGCTGGACCTGCCCAACCGCAGCGTCGTGGGCCGCGACGGACGCCTGGAACGCACCACCCCCGACTGGCTGACCGGTGCGGGCGCCGAGGTCTACGCCCAGCTGGCGGGCAAGACGACGTTCTCCGCCCGGGCGGCCGTCGTCGAGGCGCTGCGGGCCTCCGGCGAGATGGAAGGCGATCCCAAGCCCACCGAGCCGGGCCGGACCGTCGGCTTCTACGAGAAGGGCGACAAACCCCTGGAGATCGTCTCCAGCCGCCAGTGGTACATCCGCAACGGCGGCAGAGACCTGGCGCTGCGCGAGGCCCTGCTGCGGCGCGGCGCCGAGCTGGCCTTCCACCCGGACTTCATGCGGGTGCGCTACGAGAACTGGGTCGGCGGGCTGAACGGCGACTGGCTGATCTCCCGGCAGCGGTTCTTCGGGGTGCCGTTCCCTGTGTGGTACCCGCTGGACGAGCAGGGCGAACCGCGCTACGACACCCCCCTGACCCCGAGCGAAGAGGCGCTGCCGGTCGACCCGTCGTCCGATGTGCCGGTCGGGTACACCGCCGACCAGCGCGGTGTGCCGGGCGGTTTCGTCGGCGACCCCGACATCATGGACACCTGGGCGACCAGCTCGCTGACCCCGCACGTCGCCGCCGGGTGGCGGGACGACCCGGCGCTGTTCGCCAAGCTGTTCCCCATGTCGCTGCGCCCCCAGGGCCAGGAGATCATCCGCACCTGGTTGTTCTCCACGGTGGTCCGCTCCCACCTGGAGCACGGGTCGCTGCCCTGGTCCCATGCGGCGATCTCCGGGTGGATCGTGGACCGCGACCACAAGAAGATCGGCAAGTCCACCGGCAACGCCATCGTCCCCAGCGACTCGTTGGAGAAGTTCGGCGCCGACGGGGTGCGGTACTGGGCGGCATCGGCCAGGCTCGGCACCGACGCGGCGTTCGAAGAGAGCCAGATGAAGATCGGCCGTCGCCTGGCGACCAAGATCCTCAATGCCGCGAAGTTCGCGCTGTCCTTCGGCGATACCGACTCCCCCGTCAGCCTGGACCCGGCGGCGGTGACCGTGCCGCTGGACCGGGCCGTCCTGGCCGGTCTGGCCGAGGTGGTGGAACAGGCCACGACCGCACTGGAGGCCTACGACCACACCCGGGCCCTGGAGGTCACCGAGACGTTCTTCTGGACCTTCTGCGACGACTACCTGGAGCTGGTCAAGGACCGGGCCTACGCCGACGCGTCCGACCCGGCCGGGGCCGCCTCGGCCCGCACCGCCCTGGCCCTGGCCCTGGACGTGCTGCTGCGGCTGTTCGCACCGGTGCTGCCGTTCGCCACCGAAGAGGTCTGGTCCTGGTGGCGGGAGGGCTCGGTGCACCGCCAGCCCTGGCCGGACGCGGCCCCGCTGCGGACGGTGGCAGGCGATGTGCCGCCGGGCGTCGTCGCGGCGGCAGGCCAGGCGCTGGCTGCCCTGCGGAAGGTCAAGTCTGAAGCGAAAGTGTCGATGCGTACCGAGGTGAGCAGCGTGCGCCTGACCGTCCCCCACGACACCGCCGACGCGGTGCGTACCGCCCTGGCCGACCTGCGGTCCGCCGGGCGGGTCACCGGCCGGCTGGACCTGGTCGCCGCCGACGTGCCCACCCCGGTGGCCGAAGCCGAGCTGGTCGTCTCATGACCCGCGAAGCCCACACCCCGGCCCCGGTGCCCGACGACCCGACCCGCTCGGGACCCCAGCTGCTGGCTGACAACCTGGCCGAGAACCCCGACCGGGTGTTCATCGAGTACAAGGACGACGGCACCTGGCGGCCGGTCACCCTGGCCGAGTTCGACCGTCAGGTCCGGGCTGTGGCCAAGGGCCTGGTGGTGTCCGGTATCAACGTCGGCGACCGGGTCGCGATCATGTCCCGCAACCGGTACGAGTGGACCCTGCTGGACTTCGCCGTCTGGGCGGCGGGCGGGGTCGGGGTGCCGGTCTACGAGACGTCGTCGGCCGAGCAGGTGCGCTGGATCTGCGCCGACGCCGGGGTCCGGCTGGCCCTGGTCGAGACCCCCGACCACGCCGGAACGGTCGGCCAGGTACGCGACGACCTGCCCGGTCTGGTCGAGGTCCTGGCCATCGACGACGGCGCGGTGGGCACGCTCGTCGCCCGCGGCCAGGACCTGGACGACGCCGAGGTGAACCGCCGCGCGGGCCTGGCCCAGGCCGACACCCTGGCGACCGTCATCTACACCTCCGGCACCACGGGACGACCCAAGGGCGTCGAGCTGACCCACGGCAACCTGGTGACCCACGCCTACAACGGGGCGCGGGGACCGATGCGCGTGGTCTTCGACACCGACCCGACCGACCCGCAGCCCCGCACCGTGCTGTTCATGCCGCTGGCCCACGTGTTCGCCCGGTACGTCCAGATGGTCACCCTGGTCGGCCGCGGCGTGCTGGCCCACTGCCCCGATACCCGGCACCTGCTGGACGATCTGGCGGCGGTCAGGCCGTCGTACATCCTGGCGGTGCCCCGGGTGTTCGAGAAGGTCTACAACTCCGCCGACCAGAAAGCCGCCTCAGGGGCCAAGCGGCGGATCTTCCGCTGGTCGGCGAAGGTCGCGATCACCTACTCGCGCGCCCTGGACACCAAGCGCGGCCCGTCCCCAGCGCTGCGGGCCGCGCACCAGCTGGCCGACCGTCTGGTCTACCGCAAGGTGCGGACCGCGTTCGGCGGACAGCTGGCCTACGCGATCTCCGGCGGGGCGCCACTCGGGGAACGGCTCGGGCACTACTTCCGCAGTGTCGGCGTGACCATCATGGAGGGCTACGGCCTGACCGAGACCATGGCCCCCACATCGGTCAACCCGCCGGGCCTGACCAAGGTCGGCACGGTCGGCCCGGCGTTCCCCGGCACCTGGGTGCGGGTGGACGACGACGGCGAGATCTGGGTCAAGGGCCCGCACGTCTTCCGCGGCTACCGCAACGAGGTCGAGGCGACCAGAGAGGCCCTGGTGGACGGCTGGTTCGCGACCGGTGACCTGGGCAGCCTGGACGACGACGGCTACCTGTCGATCACCGGCCGCAAGAAGGAGATCATCGTCACCGCCAGCGGCAAGAACGTCGCCCCGGCGCTGCTCGAAGACCGGCTGCGCGGCCACCCGCTGGTCAGCCAGGTGGTCGTCGTCGGCGACCAGCGACCGTTCGTCGCCGCCCTGGTCACCCTGGACCGGGAGATGCTGCCCGGCTGGTTGTCCTCCCACGGTCTGCCGCCGATGGACGTCACGGTCGCCGCCTGTCACCCCCGGGTGCTGGCAGCCCTGGACGCCGCGGTGACCCGGACCAACGAGGTGGTCTCCCGCGCCGAGTCGATCCGCAAGATCACGGTGCTGGACACCGACTTCACCGAGGCCAACGGCTACCTCACCCCGTCGACCAAGGTGAAACGGGCCCTGGTGCTGCGCGACTTCGCCGCCCAGGTCGACGCCCTCTACGTCGACACCCGCCCGGCCGAGACCGATACCGCCGACGACGACCCCGAGCCCGTCGATCCCGGCGCGTGACCGTCCGCCGACGAGCATCGCCCACCGTGGTTCCGGACAGCCGGTTCGGTCCGCTGGTCTCCTGCCGGACCCCGTCCGACGTGAGGCGGCCGCACGACGTCGACGTCCTGTCTCGCTACGACGGCTGCTCGCTGGCCTGGCGTCCGTCCGCCTCGCGCCGCAGCCGGGTGTGATGGCGGATCACCTCGGCGACGAGGAACGTGAGGAACTTCTCCGCGAACTCCGGGTCGAGCCCGGCCTGGTCGGCCAGGGTCCGCAGCCGGGTGACCTGCTCGGCCTCCCGGTCCGGGTCGGCCGGGGGCAGGCCGGTCCGGGCCTTGAGCACACCGACCTGCTGGGTGTGCTTGAACCGTTCGGCGAGCAGGTGGACCAGCGCAGCGTCGATATTGTCGATGCTGGCGCGCAGCCGAGCCAGCTCGGCATCAGCAGGGAGGTCGGGCACGTCTGAGATGGTACTCGGGCGGGCCTGGCGGTTCCCTGCAGGGAACCCGTCAGGCCGACTTCTCCCGGGGCGGACGCTTGGCCGCCGTGGGGCGGGTGATAGTACGGGGCACCAGGGTCGGGTAGACGTTCTGCAGCACCGTCTCCCGGGTGACGACCACCCGTTCCACGTCGTCGCGGCTCGGCACCTCGAACATCACCTGCTGCAGCACCTCTTCGAGGATGGCCCGCAGCCCCCGGGCCCCCGTGCCGCGCAGCAGCGCCTGGTCGGCGACCGCTTCCACCGCGCCGCCGGTGAGCTCCAGCTCGACCCCGTCGATCTGGAACATCCGCTGGTACTGCTTGACCAGGGCGTTGCGCGGTTCGGTGAGGATGCGCACCAGGGCGTCGCGGTCCAGCGGCGAGACGGTGGTGATCACCGGCAGCCGCCCGACGAACTCCGGGATCAGGCCGAACTTCAGCAGGTCCTCCGGCATGACGTCACCGAGCACGTCACCGTCGTCGGCGGCGTGCAGCGGGGCGCCGAAGCCGATGCCGTGCCGACCGGACCGGTTGGAGATGATGTCGTCCAGCCCGGCGAAGGCCCCGGCCACGATGAACAGCACGTTCGTCGTGTCGATCTGGATGAACTCCTGGTGCGGGTGCTTGCGGCCGCCCTGCGGCGGGACCGAGGCCGTGGTGCCCTCGATGATCTTCAGCAGCGCCTGCTGCACACCCTCCCCGGACACGTCCCGGGTGATCGACGGGTTCTCCGACTTGCGGGCGATCTTGTCGACCTCGTCGATGTAGATGATGCCCGTCTCGGCCTTCTTCACGTCGTAGTCGGCCGCCTGGATCAGCTTGAGCAGGATGTTCTCCACGTCCTCGCCGACGTAGCCGGCCTCCGTCAGGGCCGTGGCGTCGGCCATCGCGAACGGGACGTTGAGCATCTTGGCCAGGGTCTGCGCCAGGTAGGTCTTGCCGCACCCGGTCGGGCCGATGAGCAGGATGTTCGACTTGGAGATCTCCACCCGCTCCTCAGGGTTCTGCACCTTGACGTCACCGGCGTTGATCCGCTTGTAGTGGTTGTACACCGCCACGGCCAGCGACCGCTTGGCCTGCTCCTGGCCGATGATGTACTGCTCCAGGAACTCGAAGATCTGCCGGGGCTTGGGCAGGTCGGTCACCGTGCCGGTCTCCGGCTGCTCCAGCTCTTCTTCGATGATCTCGTTGCACAGGTCGATGCACTCGTCGCAGATGTACACGCCGGGGCCCGCGATGAGCTTCTTGACCTGCTTCTGGGACTTCCCGCAGAACGAGCACTTGAGCAGGTCAGCCCCATCACCGATGCGTGCCACTGGTGCCCGTCCCTTCTCGTCTCACGCCCGGTACCGCACCGGCGCCGACCTCGACCAGCGACGGTGTGACAGACGCTCTACCAACCATGACACACCAGGTGCGCGGATGCGTCAGGTTCGGTGGCGAAAGTTCCCCTCGTACCGATCGGCACCTGGTGGTGCCAGTACCAGGAGTCTGCCCCAGCCGACCCACATTCGGGTGACGCGGCGCGCATGTCGCCGTGTCTGGTCTGTATCGGCGGGCGGCTCACGACGACGGGGGCTCCGGCACGACCGTGGCCACGGCACCCTTGCGGCTGGTCAGCACCTGGTCGACCATCCCGTACTCCAGCGCCTGCTGGGCGGTGAGGATCTTGTCCCGCTCGATGTCCTTGCGCACCTGGTCGACCGCCTGCCCGGTGTGGTGGGCGATGGTCTCCTCCAGCCACTCGCGCATCCGGATCAGCTCGTTGGCGTGGATCTCGATGTCCGACGCCTGGGCGTAGCCACCTTCCATCGCCGGCTGGTGGATCAGCACCCGGGCGTTGGGCAGCGCCAGCCGCTTGCCCGGCGAGCCTGCCGCCAGCAGCACCGCCGCCGCCGAGGCGGCCTGGCCCAGGCACACCGTCTGGATCTGCGGCTTGATGTACAGCATCGTGTCGTAGATCGCCGTCAGCGCGGTGAACGAACCACCCGGGGAGTTGATGTAGATGATGATGTCGCGGTCCGGGTCGGTGCTCTCCAGCACCAGCAGCTGGGCCATGACGTCGTCGGCGGAGGCGTCGTCCACCTGCACGCCGAGGAAGACGATGCGGTCCTCGAACAGCTTGGTGTAGGGGTCCTGGCGCTTGAAGCCGTAGGCGGTGCGCTCCTCGAACTGGGGCAGCACGTAGCGGCCGACCGGGGACGCGGGGGCCAGTCCCCCAGCCAGGCGGGCGGCGGTACGCAGGTAGTGCGACTCGGTGCTCATGCTCATGTCTCCCTCAGCCTTTCGCCGACCCAGATCCCTTTGTCGACCCGCCGCCGGTGCCCCCACCACCGGCGACCGACGTGGCCTGGGTGACCACGTGGTCCACGAAGCCGTACTCCATCGCCTCGGCCGCCGTGAACCACCGGTCCCGGTCGGAGTCGGAGAGGATCTTGTCCAGCGGCTGACCGGTCTGCTCCGCCGTGAGGTCGGCCAGGGTGCGCTTCATGTGCATGATGAGCTGGGCGTTGATCCGCACGTCCGTCGCGGTACCGGAGATCCCGCCGGACGGCTGGTGCATCATCACCCGCGCGTGCGGGGTGGCGTACCGCTTGCCCTTGGCCCCCGAGGAGAGCAGGAACTGACCCATCGACGCGGCCATGCCCATAGCGATCGTCGCCACGTCCGGCTCGATGTACTGCATGGTGTCGTAGATCGCCATGCCCGCGGTGATCGAACCGCCCGGGGAGTTGATGTACAGCCAGACGTCCTTGTCCGGGTCCTCCGCGGCCAGCAGCAGCATCTGCGCGCAGATCGCGTTGGCGTTCTCGTCACGGACCTCCGAACCGAGCCAGATGATCCGCTCGCGCAGCAGACGGTTGTAGATGTGGTCGTTGAGGCCGAACCCGGGGCCGTCGGCCCGGGCGTTCACCGGCTGCGTGTTCAAAGCGCCTCCCAGCTCGCGACTGTATGCGTCTGGCACCCTAGCCCCCAGACGCCCGGATCCGCCGTCCCGCAACCCACCGTTTCGCTGTCGGCGCAGGAAGAAGGCGGTGGTCAGAAGACCGACGAGATATCTGATGCCGAGCTGGACGACGCCGGGGCGGCCGGCAGGTCGGTGGCAGCGTCGGAGTCGGAGTCGGAGCCGGAGCTGTCTGGGGTGGGGGCCTGGTCCTCGGCGTCGGTGCCGATGTACTGGCTCAGGTCGATGGGGTTGCCGTCGGGGCCGACGACGGTGACGCGGCGCAGGGCCACGGCCAGCGACTTGCCGCGGGCCACCTCGGCGGCGACGGCCGGGACCTGGCCGCGCTCGGACAGCGTGGAGATGAAGGTGCTCGGGTCCATGCCGTACTGCTGGGACATGCTCAGCAGGTACTGGAGCAGCTCGTCCTGGGAGACCTTGACCTGCAGCTTCTCGGCCAGGGTGTCGAGGAGGATCTGGCGGCGCAGCGTCGTGGTCGACTCCTCGGTGACCTCGGCGCGGTGCTCGTCGTCGGCCTCGCGGCCCTCGCCGGACAGGTGCTCGGCGACCTCGGCCTCGACCAGGTCGGTCGGCACGGGGATGTCCACGTCGGCCAGCAGACGGTCCAGCAGGCGGTCCCTGGCCTGGGAGACCTGCTCGGCGACCTTGCTGGCACCGGCCTGGGTGCGCAGGTCGTCGCGCAACTCGTCGATGGTGTCGAACTCGCTGGCCTCCTCGGCGAACTCGTCGTCAGCCTCGGGCAGCCGACGTTCTTTCACGGCCGTGGCGGTGAGCGTCACCTGGGCCTTCTCCCCCGCGTGGTCACCACCGGCCAGCGCCGTCTCGAAGGTCGTGGTCTCCCCCGCGGACAGACCGGTCAGGGCCTCGTCCATACCGTCGAGCATGGTGCCCGACCCGATCCGGTAGCTGACGCCGGAGACCTGGTCGACCGGCTCGTCGTCGATCTTCGCGACCAGGTCCAGGGCGACGAAGTCGCCGTCGGCCGCGGGCCGGTCCACCCCGACCAGGGTGCCGAAGCGCTCGCGCAGCGCGTCCAGCCGTTCGGCGATGTCCTCGTCGGTCACCTCGGTGCCGTCCACCTCGACCTTCCACGTGCTCAGGTCCGGCAGGTCCAGGACGGGACGCACCACCACCTCCGCGGTGAAGCGCAGCTCGTCGGACGGCTTCTCGTCCTTGCCGGGCAGGCCGGGCACGGCGGTGACGTCCACCTCCGGCGGGGCCAGCGGGCGCAGGTCGTTGTCGCGCACCGCGTCGGCGTAGAAGCCGGACAGGCCCTCGTTGACCGCGTGCTCCATCACCGCGGCCCGGCCGACCCGCTGGTCGACGATCCGCGGCGGCACCTTGCCCTTGCGGAACCCGGGCACCGTGATCTGCTCGGCGATGTGCTTGTAGGCGTGGTCGATGCTCGGCTTGAGCTCGTCGAGGGTCACCTCGACGGTCAACCGCACCTTGGTCGGCTCGAGGGTCTCGACGGCACTCTTCACTTCGTGTTCTCCTGCAGGATCGGGGCATCAGCACGGGACGTTGCGTCGTCAGCCGACCTGTTTTCCGGCCAGGTGATGGACGAACGACCGGCGCGGCGCACACTGGCGACCCCCGATCCTACGCCAGATCGACCGTCGCACCGGACCGGCCGTGCCCCGCCCCAGCCCGGCCCGCGCGACACCGTCGCCGTGACCCGGCGGGGCTGCCGTCGCAGGCAGACGGGCGACCTGCTCCTGTCGGCGCCGAGGAGAAGCCGGGGCCCGTCCCCCTGACCCAGCGATTCGAGACTTCTGTCGCGGGATTCGAGAGTTTAACCCTCGAATCCGCGACAGAAGCCTCGAATCCACGGTCGGCCCCTGGCTGCGGAC
>Ga0099364_10000247_pt1 | contig 89440 bp, 76 predicted proteins | sample TergutTh196P3_FD_73070 | JGI IMG/M metagenome (GOLD analysis project Ga0099364, IMG submission 73070) | Microcerotermes parvus P3 segment gut microbial communities from Pointe-Noire, Republic of the Congo - Th196 P3 | ecosystem: Host-associated > Arthropoda: Insects > Digestive system > Gut ...
AGATGCGCGACCCGGACCGCCACGCACCCACCATCGGCATCCTGCTGTGCACCGGCAAGAACGAAGCCACCGTCCGCTTCTCCCTGGCCAGCACCAACGCCCCCGTCGGCGTCGCCGACTACGAAGGCCTACCCGCCGACGTGCAGGCCGCACTACCCTCCGCCGACGAGCTGCGCGAGATCATCACCCAGACCGACCCGACTCTCGACCGCTGAGGGTGTGAGTCGTGGATGTGGAGCCTTCGAACTGGGACGCCGCCGACAGCATTCGAGCCGGGAGCTGGCTGGTCAGCAGCACCACAATTGACGCACACCCGCGTGGGTGGAGCGTCGTACCGTAGGTCCATGCGTCCTGTGACTGAGCTGCAGCGGACCGTCGCGCCGTTCGAGGTGGTGAGCGAGTACACGCCGTCGGGGGACCAGCCGACGGCGATCGCCGAGCTGACCCGGCGGGTGAACGCGGGGGAGAAGGACATGGTGCTGCTGGGGGCCACCGGGACGGGGAAGTCGGCGACGACGGCCTGGCTGGTGGAGCAGGTGCAGCGGCCGATGCTGGTCATGGAGCCGAACAAGACGCTGGCGGCGCAGATGGCCAACGAGCTGCGCCAGATGCTGCCGCACAACGCGGTGGAGTACTTCGTCTCCTACTACGACTACTACCAGCCTGAGGCGTACATCGCGCAGACCGACACCTATATCGAGAAGGACTCGTCGATCAACGCCGAGGTGGAGCGGCTGCGGCACTCGGCCACCAGCTCGTTGCTCACCCGGCGGGACGTCGTGGTGGTGTCCACGGTGAGCTGTATCTACGGCCTGGGCACGCCGCAGGAGTACGTCGACCGGATGGTCACGGTCACCGTCGGGGACGTCGTGGAGCGGGACCGGCTGCTGCGCGAGTTCGTCGCCATGCAGTACACGCGTAACGACATGGCGTTCACCCGGGGGACGTTCCGGGTGCGCGGCGACACCGTCGAGATCATCCCGATGTACGAAGAGCTCGCGGTGCGCATCGAGTTCTTCGGCGACGAGATCGAGGCCATCGCCACGCTGCACCCGCTGACCGGGGACGTGGTGCGCACCGAGCAGCAGATGCACATCTTCCCGGCCAGCCACTACGTCGCCGGGCCCGAACGCATGGAGAAAGCCATCACCGGGATCGAGGCCGAGCTGGCGCAGAGGCTGGACGAGCTCAACCGGCAGAACAAGCTGCTGGAGGCGCAGCGGCTGCAGATGCGTACCACCTACGACGTGGAGATGATGCGCCAGATCGGTTCTTGCGCGGGTATCGAGAACTACTCCCGGCATATCGACGGGCGGGGTCCGGGCAGCCCGCCGAACACCCTGATGGACTTCTTCCCCGAGGACTTCCTGCTGGTGGTGGACGAGTCGCACGTCACCGTGCCGCAGATCGGTGCCATGTTCGAAGGGGACTCCTCCCGGAAACGGGAGCTCGTCGACCACGGGTTCCGGCTGCCGTCGGCGGCGGACAACCGGCCGCTGCGCTGGGAGGAGTTCGTGGACCGGATCGGGCAGACCGTGTACCTGTCGGCCACGCCCGGCGCATACGAGCTGTCCATGGCCGACGGTGTCGTGGAGCAGATCATCCGGCCGACCGGGCTGGTGGACCCGCAGGTGGTCGTGAAACCGACGAAAGGCCAGATCGACGACCTCATCGACGAGATCCGCACCCGGGTCGAACGCGACGAACGGGTGCTGGTGACGACGCTGACCAAGAAGATGGCCGAGGACCTCACCGACTACCTGCTCGACAAGCACATCCGGGTGCGCTACCTGCACTCGGAGGTGGACACGCTGCGCCGGGTCGAGCTGCTGCGCGAGCTGCGGCTGGGGGAGTACGACGTCCTGGTCGGCATCAACCTGCTGCGCGAAGGGCTGGACCTGCCCGAGGTGTCCCTGGTGTCGATCCTCGACGCGGACAAAGAGGGGTTCCTGCGCTCGGGCACGTCGTTGATCCAGACCATCGGCCGGGCCGCCCGGCACGTGTCCGGCGAGGTGCACATGTACGCCGACCGGGTCACCGACGCGATGGCCAAGGCCATCGACGAGACCAACCGGCGGCGCGCGAAACAGGTTGCCTTCAACACCGAGCACGGTATCGACCCGACGCCGCTGCGCAAGAAGATCGGTGATATCACCGACCTGCTGGCCCGTGAGGACGCTGACACGGCCGAGCTGCTCGACAGCACCCTCAAGACCAAGGGACGCACCAGCCGAGGTACCTCGCCGGTCCCACGGGGCGGGGTCCCGGCCGACGAACGACGCCGGCTGGTCGGCGCGGCCGCGGGCGACCTGGCCGGTTTGATCCAGGAGCTCACCGACCAGATGCACGCCGCCGCCGCCGAGCTGCAGTTCGAGCTCGCGGCCCGGCTGCGCGACGAGATCGGTGATCTCAAGCGTGAGCTGCGTCAGCTCCAGGCCGCGACCGATTGAACCGCCTTCTCCGTACCGGCAGTGACATGGTCGCGGAGCATGCCGTACAGTGGCGGGCCTGGAGGGGAGTACTCCCTGCGACGTCATCGTCAGCACGGTGGCCCATGACGGCCCACCCGGTGGCATCGGACAGACGGCGCCAAGCGGTGTCGACGGTCGGACGAGACCTCCGCGTCCTCGTCGTCCCCGCAGAAGGGCAGCCATCGTGGCCCGTGCTTGTTCCCCAGTCCGTCCCCCCGTCTGGTCTCGGCCGACCACCAGTGAGAAGGGGGCCTGACCGTGTACGTGGACCCCGTGACCTGGACGGTCTCGATGATCGCCGTCGTCGCTGTGCTCGCCTTCGACCTCCAGCGCATCATGAGGCACCCCCACGTGCCCAGTGCCAAGGAGAACTGGTCGGCGCTGGCGATCTACTCTGGCGCGGCGGCCCTCTTCGGTGCCTGGATAGCGGTCGCCTACGGCGGCCAGCACTCCATGGAGTTCATCGGCGGGTGGCTTACCGAAAAATCGTTGTCGGTGGACAACCTCTTCGTGTTCCTGATCATAATGGCCCGGTTTGCTGTGCCCCGGCAGTATCAGCAGACGGCGCTCCTGGTGGGTATCATCTTGTCCTTGGTGCTGCGCACGGGGTTCATCCTCGCCGGGGCCGCCGCGATCAGCGCCTTCTCCTGGGTGTTCTACCTGTTCGGACTGTTCTTGCTGTGGACGGCGTGGAAGGTAGGGAGGGAGAAGCGCGAGGCGGGAGAGGAGTACCAGCCGCCCCGCATGGTGACCCTGGTGCAGCGGGTGCTCCCATCTACCGACCAGTACCACGGGACGAAGATGACCGTCGTGGCAGGAGGGCGTCGGCTGGCCACGCCGATGCTGATGGTGCTCGTGGCCATCGGTCTCACCGATGTGATGTTCGCGGTCGACTCGGTCCCGGCAGTCTTCGGTATCACCCAGGAGCCCTACCTGGTGCTGATGGCCAACGCCTTCGCGCTGATGGGTCTGCGTCAGCTGTACTTCTTGCTCGGCGATCTGCTGAACCGGCTCGTCTACCTCAACGCTGGCCTCGGGGTGCTGCTCGGGTTCATCGGCGCCAAGCTGGTGCTGCACGCCCTGGCCGAGAACGACCTGCCGTTCGTCAACGGTGGTGAGCACGTCACCTGGGCGCCGGACATCCCGTCGTGGCTGGGGCTCGTCGCGATCGTCGTGATCCTCGGCGTCACCGTGCTGGCGTCGTCGTGGCGCCAGCGCCGCGACCGTCAGGAAGCGTGAGAAGCCGAGCGTCCGGGTGAACCTGACTACGCGGCCGTAACCTACGCCTGCGTAGGTTACGCTGGTGACGTGACCACCACAGCGGACACCGTCGTCCACCACCGGCCGCCGATGGAGGTCGTCGTCCCCGACGAACCGCTGACCGAGGTGCTGCGGCGGGCGGTCCGGGAGCACCCCGGCGTCGTCGCGGTGGACTTCATGGGCCGACGGACCACCTACCGTCAGCTGTCTGTGCAGATCAGCAAGGCCGCCAGCGCCTTGCGGGCGCTGGGGGTCGGGCACGGCGACCGGGTCGCGCTCGTCATGCCGAACTGCACCAGCCACGTCGTCGCGTTCTGGGCGACGCTGCGCCTGGGTGCCGTCGTGGTGGAGCACAACCCCCTGTACAGCGCCGCGGCCCTGGCCCATCAGCTGGCTGACTCCGGGGCCACCGTCGCGCTGGCCTGGAGCAAGACCGTCCCGGCGGTGCTGGAGGCCCAGCCCAGCACGGACGTGCGGACCGTGGTCGCGGTGGACCTGGCCCGGGACCTGCCGACCAAGAGCCGGGCGGCCCTGCGGCTGCCGGTGCGCCAGGCCCGGGAGACCGCCGCGAAGATGCGCGGCCCGGTGCCCCGGGACGTGCGGTGGTGGCACCGCCTGGTGGCCGCGGCTGAGCCGTCGGGCATCGGGACCGAGCCTGCCAGCGACGACCTGGCCCTGCTCCAGTACACCGGCGGCACCACCGGCACCCCGAAGGGCGCCATGATCACCCACCGGAACCTCGTCGCCAACGTCATCCAGGGCGAGGCCTGGACCGGTATGAAACCTGGGTGCGAGACGGTGTACGGGGTGCTGCCGTTCTTCCACACCTTCGGTCTGACGCTGTGCGTGGCCTACGCGGCGCGGATCGCCGCGACCCTCGTGGCGTTCCCCAACTTCGACCCCGACCAGATGCTCGCCGCTATGCGTCGTCGGCCCGGCACGTTCCTGCCGGCGGTGCCGCCGATGCTGGACCGGCTGATGGACGCCGCCGAACGGTCGGACGCGTCGCTGACGTCGTTCCGGTACGCGCTCTCCGGCGCCATGTCCCTGCCGGCCGAGACCGCCCGGCGCTGGGAGGAGATGACCGGCGGGCTGGTCATCGAGGGCTACGGCATGACGGAGACCTCGCCGGTCGCCCTGGGCAACCCGTTCACGCCGGACCGTCGTCCCGGCGCGCTGGGCATCCCCTTCCCGTCCACCGAGATCCGGCTGGCCGACCCCGACGGTCCGCTGCGGGAGGCCACACCGGGAGCTACCGGCGAGCTGCTGGTACGTGGGCCGCAGGTGTTCTCCGGGTACTGGAACCAGCCGGAGGAGACCGCGTGCCAGCTGCTGGACGACGGGTGGCTGCGCACCGGTGACTTCGTCCGCGTCGACGACGACGGGTACGTCTACCTGGTGGACCGCCTGAAAGAGGTCATCGTCACCGGCGGGTTCAAGGTCTACCCGTCCGAGGTGGAGGACCACCTGCGCGGGCTGGAAGGCATCGAGGACGTGGCCGTCGTCGGAGTGCCCGAACCAGGCCGCGGCGAGTCGGTCGTGGCCGCGATCGTGCTCAAGGTTGGCCACACCGTCGACACGGTCGACCTGGCCGCGGTGCGCGCCTGGGGCGAGCAGCGCCTCGCCCGCTACGCCCTGCCCAAACGTCTGGTCGTGCTCACCGAGCTGCCCCGTTCCCAGGTGGGCAAGGTGCTGCGCCGCGTGGTGCGCGACCACGTCCTGCGCCGCGACGAGGCCCCACCGCCTGGGATGTGACCTTTCGGCGGGCTTCTCTCAGCAAGTGTTTCGACCTGAAACATATGTGACGAGATCAGCACAGGAATGGTCGGCGGTCGCTGCTGCCGGGGTGGTACGATCGGCCGATGGGGGAGTCAACTACTGTCGACCACCGACCAAGGAATGCCCGTCATGAGTGCTTCTTTTCCCTACTACGAACAGCCGGACGGGTTGCGGCTGAGCCCGAGCCTCGGCCTCGATGGTGAACAGGAGCGCGAGCTGCGGAACTACGTCTGGGAACAGATCGTCACAGGCGTGGACGACGCGGACGAGTTCTGCGATATCGCCGAGGATGAGTTCGAGCTGGACGAGCAGGTGCTCCAGCAGGCTTTTGACCAGTTGCTCACCGCCCGGCGTGCGCAGCAGGAGGCGTGGCCGCCCGAAGTCCGAGAGACGGCTCTGACCCGGGCTTTCGCGGACCTTGCCGAGATTGGCGTCATCGCCCGCCAAGCCTTCTCGTGCTGCGGTACTTGCGGCTCCGGCGAGATCTACGACGAACGTGACGACTCGCGGGTCTGGCGCGGCTATATCTACTTCCACATCCAGGATGCCGAGCGTATCGCAGAGAGCCGGCAGACGTATGTGGGCTACGGAGCATTTGTCGAATCCATGTTTTCCGAGGATGAGTGGAATGCCCTCAACAATACGGCGAAGGACGAGACGTACCTGCGCCTGGTCACCGACCTGATGCGCAACGATGTCACCCCAGTACTAGAACGTCACGGAATCGAAGTCGAGTGGGACGGTGATCTCGGCCGCCGCATCCTGCTGAAAGGTGTGGACTGGTACGCCGACGTCCGCTGATCCTCTCGGCCGACACGGCGGTGTGTCGGTTCAGCCGCCGTGCTTGAGCAGGTATCGTCGTCGGCCACCACCTGGGCGTGGGTCGCCGCGACGACGTCGGACAGCGCGCCGAGGTGGTCGTCGTGGCGGTGGGTGACGACGATGGTGTCCAGTGTTGCCGCTAATACGAAGCCAAACCTGACTGCGAAAGGAGTATCATGCTCTCGTACCGGGTGGACGGTGAGCGTCCGAGGTTGACGAGCGTCGACATTATCCGGCAGTTGTCGCCGAAGCGTTTCAGACAGTTGTTGCGCGAGGCCGGTCTTCCGCCATGGGGTCGGGGCGGGTCGGCGCTGGACGACGACGAGATCGCGGTGCTGCTGGAGTGCTTGCAGGTCGACGATGTTGGCGTCCTCGACGAGCTGACATCGCGGAGAGCCGAACAGAAGCAGTATCTCGTCTGGGAGTACCTGAGGTATTGCCCGCATCCTCTGGCCACCCGATATGCGATCTCGCTTCTCGACGGGAATGCGGGCTGGATGACGAATTCTGTCTCATATCTGGTACGGCACGCCCCAGAATCGTTGTCGGAATTTCTCGACCCGTCACGATCGGCAGTGCTGCGATACCACATAGCATCGGCCCAGGTGGGCGAGGCGAGGATACAAGGCGACAAGGACGGTGAGCGTCGGGCACTGACAGAGCTCGTGCGCGCCGCCCCGGCTCTGGTTGAGGGCGCGGAGGAAGCGGCCGATGCTGAAAGTGTGATCAAGCGCATGCTGGGGGCGAACGAGAAGGTTGAGGATCGCTCTGGGCTGGAGGCTCTTTGGAACAGAGCATTCTTCGCGTTCACCGATTTCGAGTACTACCTCGGCTACCTGGGCGACTATGCGCCGCACAGTCTTGACGACGACTGGAGGGCCGGGCACTGGGAGCACGCGCAGACGCTGAGGAAAGAAGCGGACTGGATGGTCGAGCAGAGCCGTGCCGCGGGCCGCCCCGACGACGCTGTGGCCTACCTGCTGGTCCGGAGTTTCATCAGTTGTGGTGGGGCAGACAGTATTCGCAACGAATTCGTCGACTCGACCGGGGAGTATGCTGAAGACAGATTGTTGCCGTACCAGTTGTGGGACGAGATCGAGGCTTACTACCGCGAGCCCGCCCGCCACTATCACACCTTGGACCACCTGGACTATATGTGGGGGGAGTACCAGCAGCCCGGCCTGTACGACCAGCAGGAGGACTCTCATGCGTTCGTCTTCGCGTTGTGCTACCACGACGTCGTCTACGATCCGGAACGGAAAGACAACGAGGCGCGTAGTGCCGACCTGGCTCGGGCACGGCTGACGGAGATCGGGTTTCCCGCGGACCGTACCGAGAAGGTCGTCGCTATGATCCTCGCGACTGCTACCCACCCGCAGACCGACGACCGCGACACCGCCGCGCTGCTCGACACGGATCTGGCGATCCTCGGGGCCGACTCCGACGACTACCGTGACTATGCCGACAAGATCCGGCGCGAGTTCCAGATGTTCTCCGATGCCGACTACCGGACGGGCCGTAGCGCGGTGCTGCGCGACCTGCTGGCGGCGCCGCGGCTGTTCCGCACCGAAGCGTGCCGACCGCTGGAGGCCCAGGCCCGCGAGAACCTGGCCGCCGAGCTGGCGGCCCTGACGGACGTCCGCTGATCCTCTCGGCCGCGTCGGTTCAGCCGCCGTGCTTGAGCAGGTAGCGGGCAGACAGGGACTTGAAGACGGCGCGGTCGTCCAGGCCGGTCAGCCCGGTGCCCTGCTGGTGGGTCCACACGATGCCCTCGGCGGTGCGACCAGGCGCGACGCCCGCCGTGCGTCGTGGACGCAGGCTACGGCATCCGCGTCACCGAAGACGCCCCTTTTGTGCTCCGGGTGTACGACAGGACCGGGCCGACGACCATCGACGCGTCCGCTGATCTCGACTCGGCACCATCGATCGGTCGGGTGCTGGCTCACCAGCCGCGTCGGCGCCACTCGCGCAGGTGGGGGCGTTCGTCGCCGAGGGTGGTGGCCAGGCCGTGCCCGGGGCGGACCGTGGTCTCGTCGGGGTAGAGATCGAAGACGCGGACGACCAGGTCGGTGTAGAGCCGGTCGAAGTTCTCGGGGGCGGTGGTCATGCCCGGGCCGCCGGGGAACAGCGAGTCACCGACGAACAGGTGGGTGCGGACCGGACGCTGCGGGCGGTCCTCGGGCACGGCCAGGGCGATGGAACCGGGGGTGTGCCCGCGCAGGGCGAGGATATCGGCGGTGACCGAACCGATCGGCAGGTGGTCGCCGTGCCGCATCACCTGACGCACCGGCACCCCGGTCCTGGCGGTGATGGCGTCCGCGTCGTCGTCGCCGGCCACCACCTGGGCGTGGGTCGCCGCGACGACGTCGGCCAGGGCGCCGAGGTGATCGTCGTGCCGGTGGGTGACGACGATGGTGTCCAGTGTTGCCCGCGGCAGTCCGGAGCCGACCAGGGCGAGCACCGCCTCGGGGTCGGCACCGGGGTCGATGAGCACCTGGCGGCGGGCCGTGGGATCGGTCAGCAGGTAGACGTTGGTCGCGAGCTCGCCGACCACGATCCGGCGCAGCTGGATCACACCTAGCTGTTCCAGGTCTGGCTCGGGCGGGATCGCTGTCCCAGGCAGCGCCAACTGGCCGGAGCTGTCGTCCTCCACCCGCCCATCATGCCAGCAACAGGGTGGACCAGGCAGGCGCACCGGCACATGGCCTACCAGTTCGAGACTTTTGTCGCCGATTCGAGAGTTTTACTCTCGAATCGGCGACAAAAGTCTCGAACCGGCGGCCGGTGGTGTGCGAAAGTCTGGTGGTTGGGGGAGTCGGGGTCCGGGACCGCGAAGATGACCTTGGCGTAGCGGTCGGCGAACTCCGGGTCGGCCAGGAGGTCGCGCCACAGGCCCGCGACCACGGTGGGGTCGTTGGCGAAGACGCCGCAGCCGAAGGCGCCGAGGATGAGCGTGAAGGTTGGTCTGTTTCAGCGCGCTCTTCCTTGTCAGGTGAGGGCGGACACCAGGTTGGGCAGCGGGATGTTGTCACGGATCAAGTGCTAACAGATATGGTCATGCCCGACGGATCGACAGGCGTCTTGTCCGAGGTGTCGGAGTAGGTGACTGTTCCGTCCGAGAGCCGTACTTTGACTGTGGTTTCCAGCTCGATCATGCCGGTATCGTCGACGCTAATGTGGATGTCGAACTTCGTGAGGGCCCGGTTATAGGTGCAGAAGTGCTCGATCTCGAAGTGCACCGCCTGCCCCTCGCCTCCCCACATGCTCGGATCAAGCGAAAAGCTGAGATAGTAGAAACCGTACTGGCTGTCGCTAAAGTTAAACTTTCCGTCTCGTATCGTGCCAGATTTGCTCACGGGTTCGGTGCCATCGTACGTAAACACCACCGGCACCCCGTCTACCGCGACTGCTCTGCCGTCGACGGTCAGTGTCACCTCTCCCGACGTTCCGCTCTTCTCAAAGACGACTGCCCAGACCATAGACGGAGTCGTCCCGGTAGACAGATACAGCAACAACAGTGCAGCAGACGCGCACGCGGCCAGCAGGACTACTGTGACGGCTGCCTTTTTCAGGCGCGAGGCAGGTCGGACTCCGTCAGACGTGCGGTCGAACCTGGCCGACATCGTCATGCAACCTCGCATTCGTGCTTCTTGCCGATGGGCCATCTTACAGGGCGGCCGCAGGCGACCGTCGTGACTGGCCTCTCAGGCTTCCTGGGCGGCGGCTCCAGCCGCGTCGGCGCCACTCGTGCAGGTGGGGGCGTTCGTCGCCGAGGGTGGTGGCCAGACCGTGCCCGGGGCCCCTGGTCGGGGCAGGACTGTAGGAACCCCCACCGTCCTTCCCTGCCGTCTCACCGCATTCTGTTGCAGTACTGGTCAGCCAGGTCGCCTTCGGTCTGGATTCTGCAGCAGGCTCTATAAGATCCTCGACCGTCGGTAGGCGACCGCGGCCAGCATCACGCCGATGAGTGTCAGCATCCCGGCGGCCCAGGCGGTCCCGGTCGATGCACCGGTGGTCGGGAGCGAACGTCCGCTGGGACCGGCGGACTGCCTGGGTGCGCCTCCCTGGTCTGTGCCTGGTGCCAGCTCGGGCTCCTGCTCGGTCTGGGTCGCGCTCGGTGTCGGGGTGGGCTGCGGATCTATGTCGAGCGTGTCTGTCGGATCTGCCGTGTTGGTCACCACGACCGTCTGCGGGCTCTCGGCGTTCATCACCAGCGTCGTCGGCGATATCTGCGCGTTTCCCCACGTCACGCCAGGAACGGGCGGGGGGAGGGCTTCGGTGAAAGTGATCCGGTCCAGGTGCCTCAGCCGAGGTCCGTCCACGACCGCACCATCGGCACCGACTATCAGGAAACCGGGCAGGGGTGCGCCGTCGGCATCGGTGGTCACGGGTTTGTCGTGCACGTCCACCACCGTGTAGTCCAGCCGGAACACGGTATCGTCGCCCACCGAGCCGGCTGCTGCCCCGGTCAGATACTTGACCGCTGCGAAGGCGACAGCGGAGACGTCAGGGGCGTCGGCCAGGTTCTCCACCACCACCTCCGAGGACGAGCCACCCCAGACCGTGACGGTCGTCGGGGTGATCGTCGTGCCACCCCAGACGATGCCCGGTATCGCGGGAGGAGCGGCCTCGCTGAAGGTGACCCGATCGCCGGTCCGTAACGCCGGTCCGGCCACCGGTGAACCGTCGGCGGTGATCGTGAGCGTCTGCGGCTGCGGCAGAGGCGCGCCGTCGAAGTCGGTCGTGACCGGATCGCCGTCGGCGTCGTTCACCACATAGCTCACCGCGAACTCGGTGCCGGGCGGAACCGAACCGGCTTGCGGCCCGACGACGTCCTTCGAGATGGTGAACGAACCGGGGAGGTCTGGGTCATGGTCGGGAATCGCGAGAACCTGGTTGTCGACCTCGATGGTCGCAACCGGCCCGTCCGCCGCGATGACGAGCGTGCTGGGGGTGACGCTCACGTTTCCCCAGGCGATGTCGCTGATCGGGGGCGGGGTCGCCTCGAGCAGCGTGACCCGGTCGCCGTCGTGCAGCGTCGGTCCCAGGGTGGCCGTCCCGTCGGCGCGGACCGTCAGGGTCCCGGTAAGCGGTGTGCCGTCCGCGTCGGTCGTGACCGGGTCACCGTCGGCGTCGACGACCGTGTAGGTCATGGTGAACGTCGTACTGGCCGGGACCAGCCCGACCAGGTCCGGGGCGCCGGTCAGCTTCTTGACCACCTTGAAGGGTGCCGTCGTCGCGCCAGGTATGTCCGCCGAGTTGGTGACGGTGACGCGGACGATGGGTACCGTGGCGTCGAGGACCAGCGTGCTCGGGTCGATCTCGACGTCTCCCCAGGCGACGCCCGGCACAGCGGGCGGCGTGACCTCGGTGAAGGTCACCCGGTCGCCGTGCTGCAGCTGAGGCCCGTCGACGACGGTGCCGTCCGCCAGCAACGTCAGCGTGGTGGGCAGCCCGTTGCCGTGTATGTCGGTGGTGACCGGGTCGCCGTCGGGGTCGGAAACCGTGAAGGCGACGGTGAACGCGGTGGTAGGCGGCACCTGGTCGGCTGCGTCCCCGACGACCTCCTTGACGATCTCGAAAGTGGCCGGCATCAGGACGGTCAGGTCTGCAATGCAGCCGAAACCGACCGAGTCGTGCCAGGGGAAGTTGTGGTGCTCGGCCCCGTCTCCGGCGCGAGTAACATCACCCGCGACGTAGAACCTGCCGTTCGTGCTGGCCGTCACCGTCGTCGTCGTCGCTCGCGGGGCCACGATCGAACCCATCGTCTGCGACGATCCCAGAATGTTAACGGTGGTTGCGTCGGGGAAATTCCACAGCAACGCTGCCGCCGCGTCGCCGAACAGGGACCCGGCAGAGAGGTTGTCGACTCGCGTACCGTTGATCTCTACGTAGTTCTGCTCCATCGTGACGGTGGTGCCGGTGACGTTGATGACCACGGGGACCGTGGCGCCGTCAGGCCCAGTGGGCAGGTTGGCGAAGATGGCTGAGCCGTAGCCGTCCACGAGGTCCTGGGCTGTGATGGTGAACACCTGCATCAGTGCGTCGGGCTGGGTGACGGTGAACGTGCCCCCGGAGTACGTACCGGTGGGGGTCAGGGCCGCCAGCTGGTCGCTGGTCCCGATCAGGTCAGAGCCGAAGCTGGCCCACGGGTCGACAGCGGCCGTGAAGCCTGTGCGGATTCCGTCGGCGCTCTCGACCGGCGGGTCGCCAGGGTTGGTACCGGGCCGTGTGGCTTTGAGGTCTCCGCTCAGGGTGCCCGCGATATCGGCCCGGCCGGTGATGCTGAGGCCGCCGACGATCGCACTGCTGCCCGGAGCGACGGTCACGTTGCCGCCGACGGCCAGCATCACGCTGTCCATCGGCGGCACGATGCCCGAGCCGACACCGACGACGCCGATGTTGAGCAACCCGCCGTTCTGCACGGTCAGGTCGCCCTGGATGACGTTGAGCCCTTCCGTCTCGGCGAACCTGGGGTTCGCGGTGAAGTTGCCGCCGATCCAGACCGCGACGTTCGCGTCGTGGAAAAAGTTGGTGACGCTGTCGACGCCCGGCATATCGCCCGGGTCGGGGCAGGCCGGGTCAGACTCGTCCGCGGCGGTGGGCAGCGTCGCGAGCCCTACGACTACCGCCGAGACGCCTGCGACGGCCACCATCTTGCGCAGAGCCGGGCGAAAGGGGTGGAGTCTGGGCGGTCGGTATCTCATCGGGCGCCCCTTTTTCTCGGTGCTGGGTTCGATGGGCTACGGGCAGGTTTCAGCGGGTCTCATCAGAGTGTGACACAGCAGGCTTCTCCATGCACTTTGCCACCTGATTTGCACCCCCAGTTCCTGTCCGGTGCGGCAGGCAGGCCACAAGGGCGGCGCCAGGACCAGCCGGTTCGGGACTTCTGTGCCCAATTCGAGAGTAATACTCTCGAATTGGGCACAGAAGTCCCGAACCGGCTGGTCGGGTCTCGGCCTCCGGATCGCCCGGGCCGCGCACAGGCGGCACGACAGGCCGCGGCGCCTGCGCTGGGCCAGCTGTTCGGAAACCTGAACATCGCACATACCGGACACCTGGGGCGCCTACGATGCGATGGTGCTGTCTGGAGACGTGCTGTCGCAGTGGTTGCAGAGACGCAACGGGTCGGTCGTCGCGGGATCGCGGATCTCGCTGACCCGGGGCGGGTTCCTGCGTGTCTCCGAAGAGGTCAACTCCCGCCCGGTGCAGGTCGCGCTGCCGGTGATGCACGGTGGGCAGGCCGCCGTGGCCCGGGCCGTGGACTCCACCGGTGCGGTGCTGGCGCTGCGGGTGCAGGCGGTGTCGTCGACGCAGGAGAAGGCCCGCCAGATGGAGCGCCTGGTCAACATGACGACCGTGGCCACCGCCGCTCGGGACCGTCCTGACCGGTTTCCCGCGGTGCTGCCAGTGCTGGAGTCGTTCGTCGTGGTGGTGCCTGGTACCGAGATGCCCGTGACCGGTCCGCAGCCGGAGTACGAGCTGTGGTGCGACCTGATGGCCTGGTGCCCGCACGACCTCAACGACTGGCAGCAGGCCCCTGGGCAGGTCCGGACCCTGCCCGTGGTGCTGGGCGCTTTCCTGCCGGTGCTGGCCACGGTGCACGCCGCGCACGAGGACCTGGGCATCGTGCACCGGGACATCACCCCGAACAACGTCCTGGTCGACGAGCAGGGCCGCCTGCTGCTGGCCGACTGGGGTATCGCCCACGGCCTGGACGCGGGCCAGACCTCGACCTACACCCAGCTGGTCGGCAACCGGGGGTTCTCCCTGCCGCCGGAGATGCTGGCCGGTGACCCGTCGGTCGGCCGGTACACCGACGCGTGGTACCTGGGGTCGCTGCTGGCCTGGATGCTCACCGGTCAGCCGCCCGGTCCCCAGCACGGGCCTACCTGGTTGCCCCCGGGGATGCCCGACGGACCGGCGGGCGAGCAGGTCGCCGCCGTGGTCCAGGGCCTGTGCCACCCCGACCCGCGGGGGCGTCTGGACCTGCCCCAGGCCTGGACCCACCTGGCCGCCGCCGCCCAGGGCCATCCGATGGCGCCTCCGGTCCTCCCGGCGGTGCCCGACACGGTCGTGGTCAACCCGACGGTGGCACCTACCGCGCCGGTCCGCGACGGGAGCCTGGCCGGGGTGACGGTTGGACCTGCCCCGGCCGCACGGTCGAAGAAGCCCCTGTGGGCCACTCTCGGTGTCGTGGGGGTGTGCGCGGCCCTCGTCGCCGGGGCGCTGGTCTGGCAGCCCTGGGACTCTGCGGCAGGCTCCGGGGGCTCACCGTCCGGGTCCTCTGGGGGCGCGTCGGAGCCGTCCCTGGAGGGGGAGGCTTGCCTGGTCGGGACCTGGGAGGCCAGCGCGACAGACGCTCTGGTGCCTCGTGACCTGCTCCAAGCAGCAAGGACCGACCGGGAGGTCAAGGGGTCGAGCACCCTCGTGCTCAAAGAGTCCCGGAGCTACTCCAGGGACGTCGATATCCTGCTGACCTGGACCGACGAGTCGTCGACTAGGCAGGAGACGTCCTTCTACCAGCTGCGTGAGGGTAGCTACAGCGTCGACGGCGACACCGTCGTGCTCTCCCCGACGTTCCTGGAGCAGCGGCACGACGACGAGTACTCCAGCCAGCGGGGCGACGTGATCGACACGACCTGGACGTACACCTGCTCAGGGTCGACCCTGACAGTGCTGACGTGGCAGAACGAAGGCTACGACAAGGAGACTGACAGCCCGATGACGTACCGCCGGAAGTGACGGCACCTGTGAAGACGACCCGTGCATGGTCAGCGTCGGGGTGGTGACCGGGTGACCGTCATCGAGGACGCGCGAAGGAGGACGAAGAGCGATGAGTCTGACCGCTGAGGAACAGGCGCGCTACGCGCGCATGGCCGCCGCCGCCGAGGCGGCCGACCGCCTGCCCGAGGGCGCGAGGGTCGTGGCCGGGGTCGGCGAGGAACCCGGTCGGGACTTCCTGGCCCAGTTCATGACACCCGCCGAGCTGGACGAGGTCTCCCGGCGCAGCCGAGGACGGCCCCGCCTGACCGAGGGCACCGGCCGTTCGCCCGGCCGTCACGTACGGCTGACCGACGACCTGGACGCCGCCCTGGTGGCCCGTGCGAAAGCCGAGGGGCGCCCCATGAGCGCCCTGGTCCGCGACGCCGTCGCCGCCTACCTCGCCACACCGAGCACCGCCGCCTGAAGACAACTTCTCGCCGGACGTCGCTGACGCGTGAGGTCGCGGGCGACGAGGGAGGGGCGTCTGATGTTCCACACGTGTTCCACCGCAAGTGACGGTCGCGCTGGGCCGCCGGGCGAGTCGAACTGGTGTGCGATGCGCTGAGGACGTAGACTCCACAACCGTGAACGACCGGCTGGTGGTGCGTGGTGCCCGTGAGCACAACCTGCGCGACGTGGACCTGGACATCCCGCGGGACCGGCTGGTGGTGTTCACCGGGCTGTCCGGGTCGGGCAAGTCGTCGTTGGCGTTCGACACGATCTTCGCCGAGGGGCAGCGCCGGTACGTGGAGTCGCTGTCGGCCTACGCCCGGCAGTTCCTGGGCCAGATGGACAAGCCGGACGTGGACTTCATCGAGGGGCTGTCCCCGGCGGTGTCGATCGACCAGAAGTCCACCAACCGCAACCCGCGGTCCACCGTGGGCACCATCACCGAGGTGTACGACTACCTGCGGCTGCTGTTCTCCCGGGCGGGTACGCAGCACTGCCCGGTGTGCGGCGAGAAGGTCACCGCGCAGACCCCGCAGCAGATCGTCGACCGGCTGCTCGAGCTGCCGGAGGGCACCCGGTACCAGGTGCTGGCGCCGGTGGTGCGCGGCCGCAAGGGGGAGTACGCCGAGCTGTTCGCCGAGCTGCAGACCAAGGGTTTCTCCCGGGTCCGGGTCGACGGCGACGTGCACCAGCTGAGCGACCCGCCGACGCTGGAGAAGAAGCTCAAGCACGATATCGAGGTCGTCGTCGACCGGCTGGTGGCCCGCGACGGGGTGCGGCGGCGGCTGACCGACTCGGTGGAGACCGCGCTCAGGCTGGCCGGGGGCCGGCTGGTCGTGGACCTGGTCGACGCCGACCCCGCCGACCCGGACCGCCAGCGCCGCTACTCCGAGCAGCGGGCCTGCCCGAACGACCACCCGCTGACCCTGGACGAGATCGAACCGCGCACCTTCTCGTTCAACGCCCCGTACGGCGCCTGCCCGGAGTGCACCGGTATCGGGTCCCGGCTGGAGGTGGACCCCGACCTGGTGGTGCCCGACGACGAGCTGAGCCTGGCCGACGGGGCCATCGCGCCGTGGGCGGCCACGTCGTCGGAGTACTTCGACCGCGTCCTGACCTCGTTGTCCGCCGACCTGGGTTTCTCCATGACGACCCCGTGGCGGGCGCTGCCGTCTCGGGCCAAGGAAGCTGTGCTGTACGGCCAGGACTACAAGGTGCAGGTGCGCTACCGCAACCGGTGGGGTCGGGAACGTCAGTACTCGACCGGGTTCGAGGGCGTGATCTCCTTCTTGGAGCGGCGGCACGAGGAGACCGACTCGGAGTGGGCCAAGGACAAGTACGAGGCGTACATGCGCCAGGTGCCGTGCCCTGCCTGCGGTGGTGCTCGTCTGAAGCCCGAGGTGCTGGCGGTGAAGGTGGCGGGCCGGTCCATCGCCGAGGTCTGCGACCTGCCCGTCGGCGAGGCCCGGAACTTCCTCGACCACCTCGACCTGGGGGTGCGCGAACGCGTCATCGCCGGGCAGGTGCTCAAGGAGATCCAGGCCCGTCTGGGGTTCCTGCTCGACGTCGGCCTGGACTACCTGACGCTGTCCCGGGGCGCGGCGACCCTGTCCGGTGGGGAGGCGCAGCGGATCCGGCTGGCCACCCAGATCGGGTCGGGTCTGGTCGGGGTGCTGTACGTGCTGGACGAACCGTCGATCGGGCTGCACCAGCGAGACAACCGGCGGCTGGTCGAGACCCTGACCCGGCTGCGCGACCTGGGCAACACGCTCATCGTGGTCGAGCACGACGAGGAGACCATCCGCGCCGCCGACTGGATCGTGGACATCGGACCGGGCGCGGGGGAGCACGGCGGCCGGGTGGTGCACTCCGGAACCCTGGCGGGCCTGCTGGACAGCTCGGAGTCGGTCACCGGCGCCTACCTGGCGGGACGGCGGACGATACCGGCGCCAGCGGTGCGCCGACCGGTCGACCGGTCGAAGATGCTCACCGTCGTCGGCGCCCGGGAGCACAACCTGCGCGATATCGACGTGTCGTTCCCGGTCGGGGTGTTCACCGCGGTGACCGGGGTGTCCGGTTCGGGCAAGTCCACCCTGGTCAACGCGATCCTGTACACGGTGCTGGCCAACGAGCTCAACCGGGCGCGACAGGTCGCGGGCCGGCACCGGCGGGTCACCGGGCTGGAGCACGTGGACAAGGTGGTGCACGTCGACCAGGGGCCGATCGGCCGCACGCCCCGGTCGAACCCTGCGACGTACACCGGGGTGTGGGACCACGTCCGCAAGCTGTTCGCCCAGACCACCGAGGCCAAGGTGCGCGGGTACACCCCGGGCCGCTTCTCGTTCAACGTCAAAGGTGGCCGGTGCGACGCTTGTTCCGGGGACGGCACCATCAAGATCGAGATGAACTTCCTGCCCGATGTCTATGTCCCGTGCGAGGTGTGCCACGGTGCTCGGTACAACCGGGAGACCCTGGAGGTCCACTTCAAGGGCAAGACCGTCGCCGACGTGCTGGCCATGCCGATCGAGGAGGCCGCGGAGTTCTTCGCCGCGGTCCCCGCCATCGCCCGGCACCTGAAGACCCTGGTGGACGTGGGGCTGGGCTATGTGCGGCTCGGCCAACCCGCCCCGACCCTGTCCGGTGGTGAGGCCCAACGCGTCAAGCTGGCCTCCGAGCTGCAGCGCCGCTCCACGGGGAAAACCGTCTACGTGCTCGACGAACCGACGACGGGCCTGCACTTCGAGGACGTCCGCAAGCTGCTCGGCGTCCTGCAGTCGCTGGCCGACAAGGGCAACACGGTCATCGTCATCGAGCACAACCTCGACGTGATCAAGAACGCCGACTGGGTCGTCGACATGGGGCCCGAGGGCGGGTCCGGCGGCGGGATCGTCGTCGCCGAAGGCACACCCGAGCAGGTCGCCGCGGTCGAGGCCAGCCACACCGGCCGTTTCCTCACCGCCGCCCTGGGAGTGGTGCCTGTCCCGGTCGGCGCCTAGGGATAGAAGGTGATTGTCGGCATGGATATGGAAAGTCGAGGCGAGTTCGCGCACATGCACCCTCCGCCGAATGCGACTGGTCGTTGCTCAGGCTGCTTGCGCACGGGTCCCAGCGGCTATGAAGCGCGCGTGGCCAGGTACTGGCTGGCGGCGTCTCGCAGCAGCTCGGAGAGGGAGCGTCCTTCGGCGCGGGCCTGTGAGCGCATGGCAGTGTCGAGCGAGCGGGGTGCCCGCACCTGCCACTGCGGAGAGGTCTCACCGGGCGTCTCGGGGTCGAGCGAGGGCCGACCACCGCGTGCAGCGCGTCGGACCTGCTCGCGGCCCTCGGGGTCGTCCTCGGTGGCGGCTTCGAGCATGGCACGCCCGGCGGCAGCGGCGTCGGCGCCGGTCAGGGGCGGGTTCGCCGGGTCGATGGTCGGCGTGTAGGACTCGGCCCATGCGGCGAGGGCGTCGTAGTGCTCCTGCGGCTTCCTGGTCATGGTCTTCACCCTCCTTGTTCTTGGTGCATCAGTGCTGTGTGCTTCTCCTGGGCTTCCATGACGTGGAAGATCACCAGGGTGCGGGGCGGAATCCTCTCGAGCATGACCTCGATCAGCGGTCCGCCCAGCTGCCGCGGCGGGCCGATGTACAGGTCTGGCCGGGACGCTCCTTCGACTCGCGGCTCGTCGAACTCGCGCCGGTAGAAGTAGGCGTTCTGGATAGCGTGCAGCGCGTCGTCGTGGTCGATGCCGTGCTTGTCCGCGCTGGGTGCCCACTCGACCGCCATACCACTACTGTAGTGCACAACTCCTGTTCTGCGCTGCACAACCAGATCACAGCGAGACCCGCCCTCCCTGTCGTGCAGGCCGGGTGCTTGACGAGCCTTCGCCTCTCTCGCTGCGCGGCCTGCGTGCTCACCGAGCGGGCCCACCAGGTTGCTCAGCGACAGCGACGGGAACGTTCACCTGCAGCTGCGACCAACCGTGCCGAGGCGCTACTGCTCGGTGAGCGGCGGCGGTGCCGCGCCAGAGCCGTCGAGCGCGTCGATATAGCGCAGGACGATGCCCTCGCGCAGCGCCCACGGCGAGATCGTCAGCGTTGGTACCCCGAACACCTTCATCGCGGTGCGCAGCACGATCGCGCCGGCCAGTACCTGGTAGGCGCGCTCGGGTGTGATGCCAGGCAGGTACTGGCGCACGTCCGAGGGCATCTTGATCAGGGTCGGCTCCCAGTCGCGCAGACCCGTGTAGTGCAGGGGCGCCAGACCACCGGTCACCGGGTCTGGTGGCCCGCCTACCAGGCGCCCCAGCGAGCGGATCGTCTTCGACGTGCCGACGACCCGGGTCGGGCTAGGTCGCCCGCTGAACACCTCGTCGCGCACCGTCGTGAGCACCTCACGGGCGTGAGCGCGCAGCGCCGACACGGCCGCGCGCGGCGGGGGGTCCTCGCGCAGGTAGTCGAGCGTGGTGCGGCCTGCCCCCAGCGGCAGCGAGAGCGACGCGTCGGGGTACTCGTCAGCTCCCTGCGCGATCTCGAACGAGCCGCCGCCGATGTCGAACAGCAAGATCTCGCCCGCCGACCAGCCCAGCCACCGTCGTACCGCCAGCATCGTGATCCGCGCCTCGTCGGCACCTGAGAGCACCTGCAGCTGGGCGTCGGTCTCACGGTTCACCCGCGTGATCACGGCCTCACCGTTAGGCGCGTCGCGGATGGCCGAGGTGGCCGTGGCGATGAGGTCGTCCACGCCGATCTCGGCGACGGCTGTCATCGCCTCGCGGACCGCGGCCACGATCCGCTGCTGACCCTGCTCGGTCAGCGCACCGTCGGCGTCGAGGTGGCGCATCAGCCGCAGCACGGTCCGCTGCGAGTGGTACGGCACGGGGCTGGCGCCGGGGTGGGCGTCGACGACCAGCAGGTGCACCGTGTTGGAACCGACGTCGATCACTCCGAGGCGCATGGAAAAAGTCTACGGTCCGGCGGTAGCCGGGCAACCACGACCGGATGAGCCGGGCTGTGTTTCGACCCGAAACACATGTGCCAGGATCCGTGCACGAAACGGTCTCGGTCGGGATCGAGCCTGTGGCATCCTCGTCAGGTCCGCACCGTGGAAGGGTCGAGCAGTGGCGTTCTGGAACAAGAAGAACAACAACAAAGAGTCGTCGTTGTCGTTGTCTGACGTGCTCGCGAAGACGGTTGCCGGGCACTACCCGGAGGCGACGGTCGACGGCGCGACGGTGACCTTGGGCGCCACAGGTATCCGGGTCGAGTGCGAGGCCGACGATCCGCAGGAGATGGGCAGCCTGCTCACCGTGGCGCTGTACCTGCGGGTCAGCGGCGGTCCGTTCGGTCCCGAGCCGTCGTTCGCCTCGATCTCTGGCTACGCACCCTGGGGCGAGGAGTGCGACATGGTCGGGCAGTCGGTCTACGCCGTGATGGAGGGCGGGTGCATGTGGACGTGCACCCTGCTGGACGTCCTCGGGGCCGCTGGTCTGGTCGCGCCGCGGGAGTCGGACGAAGAACGTCCCGAGGTGGTAGGACGACCGGCTCTGATCGGTGGGCGCAGGTACCAGGTCTGGTCGAACCAGATCGACCGGACCTTGGCGTTCGGGGAGTCGGGCCCGCAGTACGCGGACGTCCGGGCTCGGCTCGGTGGGGACTCGACGATGACCAGTGCGGTGCTAGCCACCGACACCCTGCCGGTGCACGCGTCGAACCACGCGCTGCTGCTCAGCACCTTCGCGATGACGACCAGCCAGGTGACCACGGAGGTGAAGGTGCACGGTGGTGACTGGCCTCCGTCCTGGGCGCCGCTGACCGCCGTCGGACCGACCGACGGTGGTATCACCATGCTGCGTGAGCTGGCCGTCGCCGTGCCCGCCGAACCTGCCCGGTGGGACCGTGACCGGCTCGCCTGGACCCTGGCAGCGGTCGGCACGTACCGGACCGAGCCGCACCAGGCCGCCGGGTGGCGCGGGTGGCGGCGGCACGGTGGTCAGCTGCAGGCGCCGTTGACCGACGCGCAGATCGCCGCCGCTGGTGTGGACCCGGCGGGCCTGCCCGCCGACTACCACCATTTCCTCACCCAGGTGGGCTGGGGTGCCGGGCCGGGGTACGGCCTGCTCGGCCCGACTCTGTCCGACCTGGGGCTCGTCCTGGCCCAGGCCGGTGACCAGGTCTGCTGGTACCTGGCGCCCAGCGGCGGCGTGTGGGCGGACACCCGGACCTTCGGCCTCGACCCGGTCCAGACTCACGACTCGTTCGACGCCTGGTACGCCGACTGGCTGGACAACGCGGTGGCCGGTCTGCAGCCGTGGCAGCAGTGGGACGGCAGTTGCGCCTCCCTGAACATGCTCTATGGAATGCTGGACGACGGCATAGACGTGAACAGCATGAAAGGCATAGAGATCGGGATGTCGTCCGACGAGAACGGCCAGACAGTCCAGCCGTGCCACCACTGCCAGGCGACCTTCGCCCGGTTCGGGGTGGGTGACGAGGCCTGGACCGGCTGACCCGGTGCGACAAGTCGGCTGGTCCCGCCGTTCGGACGGATTGACAGAGGCGAACGGATGTTCGATGATATAGGGACCCAGCGGTCGCGGTAGCGACCGGGAGACGGGTGGAGGTGTGGACGATGACGCAGACCTTGGTACCGCGGGTCCCTGTGCCCCAGATCCCCGTGCCCCGGAGCCCCGTGCCGCGGGTGCCGCCGCGGGGTGCCGGTGCGCCGTTGTCGTCGGAGGTGCTGCGTCTGCTGGCCCGGGCGGACGGGGAGCTGGTCGCCGCTGCGATGTCCGGGTCGTCGTGGGAGCGGTACCTGCACGCTCACCTGGCCGCGCTGCGGGCGGCTGCCGCGGTGCTCGCCGTGCGCGGCACCCCGCGGGGCCGGGGCGCGCCGCGCGACGTGTGGAGGCTCGCCGAGCGGGTGGCTCCCGAGCTGGCGGACTGGTGGTCGTACTTCGCCTCCGGTGCCCGGCTGCGGCTGGCGATCGAGGCTGGCCGGACCGACCGGGTCGACCCGCAGCGGGCCGACGAGGCCGTCGGCTGTGCGGAGCGGGCGGTGGAGGCCGTGCGGGTCGCCCTCGGGCTGGCCGACGCCGAGGAGACGCTGGTACCGACGGCGTCATGAGGACATCAGGACGGCATCGTGAGTGACAGCACCATGAGGACAGCACTGTGAGGACGGACCGGTGAGCCGGGCGCCACGCTCGTCGGCGGCCCGCCGCAGCTGGGGCGACGACGAGTCCGGCACGTCAATCCTGCACGTCGACATGGACGCGTTCTTCGCCTCCGTGGAGCTGGTCCGGCGCCCGGCGCTGCGGGGCCTGCCGGTGATCGTCGGCGGCGCGCAGCGCGGTGTGGTGCTGGCCGCCACCTACGAGGCCCGGGCCTTCGGCGTGCACTCGGCGATGCCGATGGCCCAGGCGCTGCGGGCCTGCCCGCAGGCCGTCGTGGTGCCGCCGGACCACACCGCCTACCGGGAGGTGTCAGCCGGGGTGATGGACGTGCTCGGCTCGGTCACCGCCCTGGTCGAGCAGGTGAGCATCGACGAGGCGTTCCTCGACGTGGCCGGGGCCCGGCGCCGGATGGGACCGCCCACGACCATCGCCGAGCACATCCGCGCCCAGGTCCGCAGCCGGTTCGGGGTGACCTGCTCGGTGGGGGTGGCGGCGACCAAGCTCGTCGCCAAGCTGTGCTCCGAGCACGCCAAGCCTGACGGGATGCTGCTGGTGCCCCGGCAGGCCACCGTGGACTTCATGCGCACCCTGCCGGTCGGTGCGCTGTGGGGGGTGGGGGAGCGCACCGAGCAGGCCCTGGCCCGGTGGGGGATCCGCACGGTCGCCGAGGTGGCGGACCTCGACGTGACGACGCTGCAGCGGATCGTGGGCCAGGCCCACGGCGCGCACCTGCACGACCTGGCCTGGGGCCGGGACCCGCGGCCGGTGCGGCCCGGCCACGCGACCCGGTCCATCGGCGCGGAGACGACGTTCGAGACCGATATCGGCGACCCGGCGCTGGTCGAGGCCAGGGCCCTGGAGCTGGCCGACACCTGCGCGGCCCGGCTGCGCCGCGCGGGCCTCGTCGGACGGACCGTGGCGGTCAAGGTGCGGACCAGCGACTTCCGCACGCTCAGCCGGTCGCACACCCTGGTCACCCCCACCGACGTGGGACGGGAGGTGTTCCTAGTCGCCCGGCGGCTGCTGGCCGGGGTGGACCTGCGGGGCCTGCCGGTGCGGCTCGTCGGGGTACGGGTCGAGGGGCTGCGCCGGGCCGAGGACGTGCCGCACCAGCCCACGCTGGACGAGGCGGTCGCCGGTCCGGGCCGTCGTGACGCCGAGCTGGCCGTCGACGAGGTCCGGGCCCGGTTCGGCCGGAGGGCCATCGGACCGGCCACCACGACGGTCAGCACCACGCTGGGCCTGGACAAAGCTGCGCTGGGTGGGGACAGACCCGACCGATCGACTACCACCTTCGCGCCGGTGGAACTATCCTGAAGGCACCAGTCCGCCGGCGCACAACCCAGGGGTCACGATGCCACTCTCTGAGTACGAGCAGAGGGTTCTCGAGCAGATGGAACGCCATCTGTCCACCGACGACCCTCGTCTTGCCAACCGGTTGACCCAACGTGGTCGGCCGGCCACCCGCTACCTGGTCGCGGTCGGCGGGACGCTCCTGGGCATCTTGGCCCTGCTGATCGGTGTCATCCTGGGGCCGTGGCTGGGTGTGGTGCTCGGGGCCGCCGGGTTCGTCGTCATGTTCGCCTCTGTCGCCTTCGCGTTCTCCTCGCCGCGCAGACAGCGCGCCGACGGGACGGCCCCCGCCGCAGGGACGGCCCCCCGGTCGTCGAAACCGCCGCGGCGCGGCCTCATGGACACGTTCGAAGAACGCTGGAACCGTCGCCGCGAACAGGGCTGAGCGAACAGGGCTGAGCGAACAGGGCTGAGCGAACAGGCTGAGCGAACAGGGGCCTGAGGGCTCAGCGCGTCCGGGGTGCAGACCGGTGACGGCGCAGTCCGGTCTCGATGGTCGCCACCCAGGCTGCGACCGGTGCTCCCTCGACCGGTCTGGTGCTGTCGGGCCGGGCGTAGCGCGCCGACTCCAACGCTGTGGCCAGCGCGGTCAGCGCGTCGCGTACGGCGTCGTCATTCTCGTCACCGGGGACCAGGCCGGTCAGCGGCAGGGTCAGGACCTGGCGCGGTGTGGTCGACTCGGGCCAGGCCATCTGGGCCCGGGCGAACGCCCGTCGTGCTCGGACCCAGGCCTGTTCGAGGTCTGGCGGGGCGGCCCGGGCCTGGCGCCGGGCCACGAACGCGAACGCCGCGGCCGACGCCGCGAGGATCCCGCCCAGCAACGCCACGAGCCAGCCGAGGTTCGGGCCCCGGTCGGCCGTCCGGCCGGGGGCGGGCGTCGCAGGCGGGGTGACGGTGCCACCGGGTGACGGGAGCGCGGTCGCCGGGGGAGCGGCGGTGGGCCGGTCGGTCGGGAGCTGGCTGGCGCCCGGCTGAGGGCCGCTGCTGGGTTCTGGAGCCCAGGTCGGGGCCGGGCCGGTCTGCCGGGACGGTGTCGGCTCGAACCGGACCCAGCCCACGTCGTCGAACCACAGCTCGGGCCAGGCGTGGGCGTTGCGCCCGGTGACCTCGACGACACCGTCGCGGCCGGTCCGCCCGGGCAGGAAGCCCACGGCCAGCCGGGCCGGGATGCCCTGGGTGCGGGCCATGACCACCATCGTCGTGGCGTAGTGCATGCAGTAGCCGCGCTTGGCGCCGAGGAAGCCCCACACCATGTCGTCGGAACTGTCCGGGGCGGCGGTGTCGTAGACGAAACCGCCGGAGCGCAGCCAGGTCTGCAGCGCGAGAGCCTGGTCGTACGCCGTGGTCGCGCCGTCGGTGACCTGCGTCGCCAGGGCCGCGATATCGGCGGAGTGCGGAGTATCGGGCACGGTGAGAGCGTCCGGAGGTCCGGCGCTGGTGCCGACGGCGCGCAGCTGGTCCGCGGTCCAGGCGGGGACCAGCGTCTCCATGGTGTACGACATGCCCTCGGCGCTCCGGTCCGGGAGCCAGACCAGGTCGCGCTCCTCGTCGTACCCCCAGGACTGGTAGAGGTTCAGGGTCCGGGCCGAGGCGGTGATCGGCAGGTAGCGGTCGACCAGGCCGACGATCTCCACCGTGACGACCGTCGGCGTCTGCTCCGCGCCCTGTGCCGGGGTGCCCAGCGGCCCGCGCGGCGGATCGGTGGTGCCGAAGGGAGGGCGGGGGATGTCCCAGCCTGCCCCGTCGAAGCTGGTCGCCGTGAACACCCGCAGCGGACCCAGCTCGGCGGCCGACACCCCGGACACGGTGTAGCGGAACGCCACGTGGTCGGACTGGGCGGTGAGGTCGTGACGCAGGTCCAGGTCGTCGGACAGCGAGATCGTCTGGTTGAAGGGCAGCAGCCGCACCGCCTCGCCCCAGCCGGGCAGGTGGCCGAAGACCGGGGTGAGTGCGAGCGCCACGACGACGGCGGCGGCCGAGCAGGCCACGACCACCCCGCGCCGCCACCACGTCAGCCGTCCCACGTCGGCCAGCAGCACCAGCCACGGCCCGGCGGTGAGCACCAGCGACCACACCGATGTCGGGTGCCCCAGCACCATGCCCGGCAGCCACGGTGTCAGCAGCGCGAAACCGCTGACCACGGGCACCTCGACGGAGACGCACAGATCGGCGAAGACCAGCAGCGCCGCCGCCCCGGCCACCAGGAACAGCACCACCCCCGGCCCGGCGGCCAGCGGTGGCTTGCCGACCCATATCTCGTGTGCACCGGAGCGCACGGTCTCGCCGAGCAGGTCGAAGGTCTGGTCGGAAGGCAGCAGGTGGACCGCGTCCGGGTCGCCGAAGACGGCGACCACCAGCCAGGCGCCGAACAGGACCGCGGCCACGGGGGCCACCCCGGGCCAGGGGAGCAGCAGCCGCACCACCACCAGCACCGTGGCGACCAGGGCGACGGCGCCGATCACCGCCCCGGTCCACCGGCCCGGCGCCAGCACCGCACCCAGCGACGTGAACGCCCCGGCGACGGCCGCGGCCAGCAGCCCCGTCTGCCCGGCGCGCGCCCAGTCCCAGGTGCGCGCCGGACGCGGCGGCGGGGGTGGCGGGAACGGTCCCGGTGGCAGGCTCACCGTTGCGCCACCAGCTGTCGCCACATCTCGTCCAGGCGGTCGCCGGGACGGGCGACGACCACCCGGCAGCCAGCCCGGCGCAGGTCGGCGACGGCCGGACCGTCGGCACCCGTCACCACCCAGCAGCGTGCCCCGGACGCCAGCTGGCCCAGCGCGGTACGGGCCGACCGGGTCACCGCCTGGTCGGTCGTGCCGAGCACCGCGACCACCAGCTGCCCGGCTGGTTCGACCGCGGCCAGCGTCCGCTCCAGCCTCGCCGCCGACTCCTGGGCGCTGCGGGCGCAGGTGGCGTCCAGGGTCGGCGCCAGCAGGCGGGCCCGGCCCTCCGCCTCGGTCCGGACGCTGACCGGTTCGCCGGGTCCGCCGAGACCGAGCAGCGTCACCAGGTGCCCGGCGTCGAACGCCGCGCAGGCCACCGAGGCGGCCAGCGACAGCGTCCACTCCAGCTCGGCTGCGCAGGCAGCGGACTGGGCGGACGGGACGGCGGCCACCACCGTGACCGGTCGTAGCCCGGCGTGCTCGTCGGCGCGCACCATGAGCCGACCACGACGCGCCGAGCTCGCCCAGTGCACCCGGCGCAGGTCGTCGCCCTCGGCGTACTCGCGCAGCGCGACGTCGTCGGGGGACGGTTCGTGGGCACCGAGCGCGACCTGTTCCGGTTCGCCGAGCGTCGTGCCGTCGGGCGCGCCCAGCGGCACGACGTACGGCCACACCCGCACGACGTCCGTCGTGCCCAGCGTCGTGGTGCGTCGCACGGTGCCGAACACGTCCGAGCGCGTCACCGTGAGCGGGCCGAGCGGCCAGCGGCCCCGGACCAGGGCGTACACCGAGTAGTCCAGCACGATGCGGTTCGGCGCCCGGCCGTCGGGCGACCGGGGGGCCCCGGACCAGCGCCAGACGCGCGGCGGCGGGCCGTTCCCGACCAGCTGGGGTGCGATCTGCTCGTGCACGGCCGTCGCTCCCGCCCCGACGACCACGACCTGCACCTGGGCCGCGCCGCCGACGTGCAGCGGTTCGGGGGCGACGGTGCGCTCCACCCGCACGGCCGGACCGTCGGGCAGCAGGCTGAGCACCCCGACCACCAGCACGACGCCGAGCAGCACGGCGACCCGGACCAGGTCCACCGATCCGATCAGTGTCCCGGCGGTGGCGAAGCCGACGGAGCCGACACCCAGCGTCCAGCCGCGTGGTGTCGGCCGCACCAGGCCCAGCCGTCGCACGCTGCCGCCGAACAGGGCCAGCCGCGTCGGTCCCCGCCCTGTCTCCAAGCCCGGACCCGCCGTCAGGCCCAGACCGCGGCAGGCACCGGGACGCGGTGGAGCAGGTCGACGACGATGTCCTCGGTGCCGCGGCCGGCCAGGCGGCTGTTGGCCGACGGCAGCACCCGGTGCGCCAGCACCGGCACGGCCAGCGCCTGCACGTCGTCGGGCAGCACGTGGTCGCGGCCGTTGACCGCGGCGCGGGCCCGGCTGGCGGCCAGCAGCTGGATGGAGGCCCGGGGGGAGGCGCCCAGCCGCAGCCCGTCGTGCCAGCGGGTCGCGGTGACCAGGTCGACGACGTACCGCTTGATCGCCGGTGCCGCGTAGGTGCTGCGGGCCAGGGCGATGAGCTGGGCCAGGTGGTGCGGGTCGGTGACCGGACGTACCGCGTCCAGCGGGTCGGCGGTGTCCCGGGCGTCGAGCATGGCGACCTCGTCGTCGGGGCCGGGGTAGCCGACGGCGAGCCGGGCCATGAAGCGGTCCCGCTGCGCCTCGGGCAGCGGGTAGGTGCCTTCCATCTCCACGGAGTTCTGGGTGGCCAGCACCAGGAAGGGCCGGGGCAGCTGGTAGCTGCGGCCGTCCACGGTGACCTGGGCCTCGGCCATGCACTCCAGCAGCGCGGACTGGGTGCGCGGCGACGCCCGGTTGATCTCGTCGCCGATGACGACGTGCGCGAACACCGGGCCGGGCCGGAACTCGAACTGCTCGTGCCGGTAGATGGTCACGCCGGTCAGGTCGCTGGGCAGCAGGTCGGGGGTGAACTGGATCCGTCCGACGGACGTGCCCATGGCGGCGGCGATGGCCTTGGCCAGGGTCGTCTTGCCGACGCCGGGTACGTCCTCGACCAGCAGGTGCCCCTCGGCCAGCAGCACGGTCAGCGCCACCTCGACCAGGGCGGGTCGTCCGCTGAGCACCGAGCCGACGGCCCGGCGCATCGCGGCGACGGCCTCGACCAGCTCGTCGAGGCCGACGTTCGTCGCCCGGCCTGCCGACCGGTCTGCTGAGCTGAGCATCGGCACCTCCCTGTCGTGCTCGGGTCTCAGCCTAGGACGTTATCCGCAGGCCGCGGCGGTTCGGCGGTCATCTCCCACGACGGTACCGCTCCGGACCAGGACCCGAATCGTCCTCGGGGTGGACCTTGGCCGGTCCGTCCGGACGGTGCGGGGCGGTCGGGGGTGGTCCTCCACTTTCCTCCACGATCCTGACGACGACCGTTGTCTGAGGCGGCCTGGTGGCATCGGACCGCCCTGGAGGAGACGGTCTGGCGCCCGCTGGGGACTGGGTGAGCTTGTGGTCCTCCACCTTCCTCCACGCAGATGACCTGGGAAGACGTGGAGGCTCTGGGCGATATCCGGAAATTCCCAGAGGCAATGTGGAGGGAAGTGGAGTACCGTGGAGGGCATTGGTGCGGCCGGACTGCGAAAGGAGGGGCTGTGACTGATAAGTCTGCGACGGACTTCGCCCTCGCTCTGCCCTTCCTCGGCACCTACACGCCGAAGCTCGACGACAAGGGTCGGCTGATCCTGCCCGCGAAGTTCCGGTCCGCCCTGGCGGGCGGCCTGGTGATGACCAAGGGCCAGGAGCACTGCCTGTTCGTCATGTCCTTCGACGAGTTCCGCCGGATGCACGACCAGCTGCGCCAGGCCCCGGTCACCCACAAGCAGTCCCGGGACTACCTGCGCGTCTTCCTGTCCGGGGCGACCGACGAGCTGCCGGACAAGCAGGGTCGGGTCTCCGTCCCGCCGCTGCTGCGCTCCTATGCCGGGCTCGACCGGGACGTCGCTGTCATCGGCGCCGGGTCCCGCATCGAGATCTGGGACCTGGCCACCTGGGAGGCCTACCTGGCCGAGCAGGAACCCGGGTACGCCGACACCGCGGAGGAGGTCTTCCCCAACGGACCGTTCTGAGCCCCGACCGTCGTCTGGTCCGACCTCCCCCCGTCGCTCTGGCGCACTTCCCCGGCGCCAGAGGGCCGGTGGGGGATCAGACCGGACGACCGCACCGACCACGCTGCCGACCACCGACCAGACAGAGAGAGGAGCACATCGTGGAGCCGCAGACCGCCGCCCGGCACACCCCTGTGCTGCTCGACCGCTGCCTGGACCTGCTGGCCCCCGCGCTGGAGCGCGACGGTGCCGTCCTGGTCGACGCCACCCTGGGCCTGGGGGGTCACACCGAGGCTGTGCTGCGCCGGTTCGCCACGGCGCGGGTGGTCGGCATCGACCGTGACCCGCAGGCCGTGGCGCTGGCCACCGACCGGCTGGTCGGCTACGGCGACCGGTTCACCGCGGTGCGGGCCGTGTACGACGAGATCGCCGCCGTCCTCACCGGGCTGGGCCTCGACACGGTGGACGGGGTGCTCATGGACCTCGGGGTGTCGTCGCTGCAGCTCGACGAGCCGGAGCGGGGCTTCTCCTACGCCCACGACGCCCCGCTGGACATGCGCATGGACCCGGACGACGGCCTGACCGCCGCGCAGGTGCTGGCTACCTACGACGAGGCCGCGCTGGCCCGGGTGCTCAAGGAGTACGGCGAGGAGCGGTTCGCCCGTCGGATCGCCGCCCGGATCGTCGCCGCCCGGGCCACGACGCCGCTGGCCCGGACCGCCCAGCTGGTCGACCTGGTGCGCGCGGCCGTCCCGGCCGCGGCCCGTCACACCGGTGGCCATCCCGCCAAGCGCACGTTCCAGGCGCTGCGGATCGAGGTCAACGGCGAGCTGGCGACCCTGGCCCGGGCGCTGCCCCAGGCCGTCGACCGGCTCGCGGTGACGGGGAGGATCGTCGTCGAGTCGTACCACTCGCTGGAGGACCGCATGGTGAAGCGTACCTTCGCTGCCGGTGCCACGAGCAGCGCGCCCCGCGGCCTGCCGGTCGAACCAGCCGACGCGGCGCCCTACCTGCGCCTGCTCACCCACGGGGCGGACCGGGCCGACGCGGCCGAGGTGGCCCGCAACCCGCGGTCGGCGTCGGTGCGGCTGCGGGCCGCCGAGCGGATCGCGCCCACCCCGGCCCGGCTGCGGCCCCGGGGAGGTGCGTCATGAGCGCCGCCACCGCCCGGCAGTACTCGTCCCCCCAGCGCACGTCTGGTCAGCGGGCCCCACGACCGGCCCCGCTGGCGCCCCGGCTGCGGCTGGTGCGCCCTCCCCAGCAGGTGCGCACCCGGGTGCCGTTCGTGCTGACCTGCATGGGCATCCTCGTCACGGCTCTGCTCGCCGCGCTGCTGCTGAACACTGCGATGGCCCAGGCCGCGTTCGAGACGACCGATGCCCAGCGGCAGCTGGCCCGGCTGGTCCAGGACAACGAAGATCTCCAGGCCCGGCTGGACGAGAAGTCGTCACCCGAGCAGCTGGCCGCCCAGGCCCGGGCGCTCGGCATGGTGCCCGCGACCGGGACCGGCTGGATCCGGCTGTCCGACCAGACCGTGTCCGGCGTCCAGGACCCGGCCCCGGCCGAGACACCGGTCGAGGCCCCGGCGGGGACCGACGGCCCAGCCCCGGCCGAGCCCGAGGTCGCACCGACCGGTGAGGCCCCGCCCGAGGCTGACGGGCCGGGGCTGGGGCAGCCATGAGCGTCCGGAGGGGGCGGACGCCTCGCACGACGCAGGCCCAGCCGCAGGGCACCTCGTCGGGTCGGCCGCGACAGGCCAAGCCTGGCACGGCTAAGTCCGGCACGGCGAGGTTCGGCACGGCCAAGGGTCAGCCGCGCGCCGTCGAGCCCCAGCCGCGGGCCGCCGCGGCCCGGCGTGGTGCGGCCCGCACCGGTCAGCCAGAGCCGCGCGCTGCCCGGTCCACGTCGGCCCGCGCTCGGACCCCGGGTGGCACCAGGACGGGCCGGTCGGCGCGGCCGAGCCGGTCCCAGGCGCGCGAGCTGGCACCGGTCCGCTCGTCCCGGTCGGTACCGGCTCGCACCGAGACGTCTCGGACGGGCGGACCCGCGCGCCCGCGTCCGGTGCCGGACGCCCGGCTGGTCGAGGTCGGCGGTCGACGCCGGGTGGTGTTCCTGGGCGTGACGCTGACCGTGATGTTCCTGCTGCTCGCCGGGCGGCTGGTGGTGGTGCAGGTCTTCGACGGTCCAGCCATCGCGGCGCAGGCCCGCGACGCCCGGCTGACGTCCATCACCGTGGTGGGCAGCCGCGGGTCGATCACCGACTCCACCGGTAACGTCCTGGCCAGCTCGGTGCCGCGCTACGACATCTCGGTCAACCAGCGGCTGATCCCGGCCAACCCGGGGTCCGAGGAGGAGAACATCCCGGCCGGGGCGGCGGGCGTCGCCCAACGGCTGGCCCCGCTGCTGGGCATGGACTCCGCCGAGCTGGGCGGCAGGCTGGTCGGCGACGCGGGCTACCGCTACCTGGCCAAGGGCGTGGAGCCGAAGGTGGCCCGCCAGATCGCGCAGATGGGGCTCTCGGGGATCAACGTGGAGCAGGTCTCCCAGCGGGTGTACCCGAACGGCTCGCTGGCCGGGGACATCATCGGGTTCACCAACTCCCGTTCGGTGGGCCTGCAGGGGCTGGAGTCGGCACTGGACGCCGAGCTGAGCGGCACGACCGGCACCCAGGTGTACGAACGCGGCGGGACGGGCCAGGCCATCCCCGGCGGCTACCGGTCGGGCGAGACCGCGGTGGACGGCCGGTCGGTCCAGCTGACCATCCGCTCGGACATCCAGTGGAAGGCCGAGGACGCGATCGCCCAGGCCGTCGCTGCCAGCGGTGCCCGTGCGGGCCAGATCGTGGTGCTGGACCCCAAGACCGGCGCCGTCCTGGCGCTGGCCGACGATTCGACCGTGGACCCGAACGACCCGGGCGAGGACGCCGCCGGGGCGCTGTCCAGCGCGGTCTCGCACGTCTTCGAGCCCGGTTCGACCGGCAAGGTCGTGACGCTGGCGGCGGCGCTGGAGACCGGCGCGGTCACCCCGACCACCCCGTTCGAGGTGCCGGACACCTACACCGTCGGGTCGCAGACCTTCCGCGACTCGCACCGCCACCCGGTCCAGCAGCTGACCACGACCGGGATCCTCGCCGAGTCGTCGAACACCGGGACGGTGCAGGTCGGGCAGCGGATGACCGCCCAGACCGAGTACGACTACCTGCGCCGGTTCGGCTTCGGGTCCTCCACGGGCATCGAGATGCCGGGGGAGTCCGCCGGGATCCTGCACCCCGTGGCCGACTGGGACGGCCGCACCCGGTACGCCGTGCTGTTCGGGCAGGGCCTGGCGGTCACCGCGGTGCAGGCCGCCAGCGTGTACGCGACGGTCGCCAACGGCGGGGTGCGGATCGCCCCGCACCTGGTCAAGGGCTGGACGGAACCGGACGGCACCCGGACCCCGGGCACCGAGCCAGAATCCACCCGGGTGGTCTCGGCCGAGACGGCCGAGCAGCTGTGCACCATGCTGGAGTCGGTGGTGGACGACGGCACCGGGTCGTCGGCCGCGGTGCCCGGGTACCGGATCGCCGGCAAGACCGGCACCTCGCAGAACCTCGCCACCGGCGGGTTCACGGCCTCGTTCGTCGGGTTCGCCCCGGCCGACGACCCGCAGGTCGTCGTCGCGGTGATCCTGCACGACCCGCAGACGTCGATCTACGGCGGCGTAGTGGCCGCGCCGGTGTTCTCCGACGTGGTGAGCTACGCCCTGACCGCGCTGAACGTGGCACCGTCGGGCGTCGAGCCGGACCTGTACCCGGCGACCTGGTGACCGGGCCGGGGGCAGCGTCAGGGCGAGGCACGTCACGCAGGTGGGGAGGGCACGGTAACCTCGCCCCCATGGTGTTGCCCCGTGGACGGCTGCGGCCCGAGCATCCGTCCACCCGCACCCTCGTCGAGCTCGTCGACCGGCTCGCCCCGTCCCTCGTCCTGCCGACGCCGGACCGCGGCGACACCCGGATCAGCGGTGTGGCCATGGCGTCGGGGGAGGTCGCGCCCGGCGACCTGTTCGTCGCCGCGCCGGGAGCCCACCACCACGGGGCGCGGTTCGCCGCCGACGCGGCCGCGGCCGGGGCGGTCGCGGTGCTCACCGACGCCGAGGGCGCCGACTTCGTAGCCGGGCTGCCCGGGACGGACCGGCTGGTCGTGCTCGTCGCCGACGATCCCCGCGCCCTGGCCGGTCCGGTGGCCGACTGGGTGTACGGGCACCCGTCGGGCCGTCTGGTCACCGTCGGGGTGACCGGGACCAACGGCAAGACGACGACGGCCTGGTTCGTGGACGCGGCGCTGCGGGCGGTGCACCGGCTGACCGCGTCGCTGGGCACGGTCGAGCTGCGGATCGGTGACGAAGCGGTTGAGAGCCCCCGGACGACCGTGGAGGCGCCGGTGCTGCACGGTATCGCCGCGCTGGCCGTCGAGCGGGGCGCGGCCAGCCTGGTCACCGAGGTGTCGTCGCACGCCCTGGCCCTGGGTCGGGTGCGGGGGCTGCGGTTCGACGTCGTGGGGTTCACCAACCTCCAGCGCGACCACCTGGACTTCCACCACGACATGGACGGTTACTTCGCGGCCAAGGCCCAGCTGTTCACCGCTGAGCAGGCCCGGCGCGGTGTCGTCGTCGTGGACGACGAGTGGGGCCAGCGCCTGGCGCGGGAGGCGGCCATTCCGGTGGAGACCCTCAGCACCCACCCCGACGACCGTCAGGCGGCCGACTGGACCGTCGTCGAGGCCGATATCGGTCTGGACGGGGTGGGGTCCCGGTTCGTCCTGGTCGGCCCCGACGGGGTGCGGCACGAGGCTTTCTCGCCGCTGCCCGGGCTGGTCAACGTGTCCAACGCGGCCACCGCGATCGTCCTGGCCGTGGCTGCGGGGGTGCCGCTGGGCACCGCCGTCGCGGCGGTCGGCGGCGCGGGGTCCGTGCCCGGCCGGATGGAGCGGGTCGTAGAGCGCGGCCAGGGCCTGCCCCTGGGCCTGGTGGACTACGCGCACACGCCCGACGCCCTGGTGCTGGCGCTGGAGGCGGTGCGGCCGATCACCCCGGGACGGCTGATCGTCGTGCTGGGGTCGGACGGTGACCGAGACCAGGGCAAGCGCCCCATCATGGGTCAGATCGCCGCCCGGCTGGCCGACGAGGTGTTCGTCACCGACGAGAACCCGCGCTCGGAGGACCCGGCGGCGATCCGCGCTGCGGTCCTGGCAGGCGCGACAGCAGTAACCGGGGCTATCGTGCACGAGGTCACGACCAGCCGGGCGGACGCTGTCCGCCAGGCCGTCGCCGGGGCCGACGAGTCAGATACCGTGATCGTCACCGGCAAGGGCCACGAACCGACACAGGAGATCGCCGGGGTGTTCCACCGTTACAACGACCGTGACGTGCTCGCCGCGCTCCTGGCCGAGCACCAGTCCCAAGACCAGGCTCAAGACAAGGCTCAAGACAAGGCTCAAGACAAGGCTCAAGACAAGGCTCAAGACAAGGCAGAGCGGGCATGACGGCACTCACCGTGGGCCAGGTCGCCGCGGCGACGGGCGGTCGCCTCGTCCACGTGGCACCGGCGAGCGTCGTCGACGGTCCGGTCGTCACCGACTCGCGGCAGGTCGGACCAGGGTCGCTGTTCGTGGCGCTCACCGGCGAGCACGCCGACGGCCTGGACTACGCCGCCACGGCGGTGGCCTCCGGTGCCGTGGCGGTGCTCGCCGACCGGGAGCCGTCCGGACCGGACGGTCCGCTGCCTGCGGTCGTCGTGCCGGACACCACCGCGGCGCTGGGACGGCTGGCCCAGGCTGTCCTGGCCGACCTGCGGGAGGCCGCGGCCGGACCGGGCGGGTCCGGGCGGCGCGTCGTCGCCGTGACCGGGTCGGTCGGCAAGACCACGACCAAAGACCTGCTGGCCCAGGTGCTCGGCGCGGCCGGGCCGACGGTCGCCCCGGTCCGGTCCTTCAACAACGAGATCGGCCTGCCGCTGACGGTGCTGACGGCCGACGCCCAGACCCGCTACCTGGTGCTGGAGATGGGGGCCAGCGCGCCCGGCGACCTGGACTACCTCACGGGGATCGCCCCGCCGGACGTGGCGGTGGTGCTGGCGGTCGGTCAGGCTCACCTCGGCGGGTTCGGCGGCAGCCTGGACGATGTCGCCCGGGCCAAGTCCGAGCTGGTGACCGGCCTGGCGCCCGGCGGGGTGGCGGTGCTCAACGCCGACGACCCCCGGGTCGCGGCCATGGCCGACCTGGCGCCCGGCGAGGTGGTGCGGTTCGGCTTCGCCGACACGGCCCAGGTGCGGGCGCAGGGACTGCGCCTGGAACGCGGCCGGGCGGCGTTCACCCTGGCCGTCGACCTGCCCGGCCGGGCGGTCGGTTCGGCCGAGGTGCGGCTGCGCCTGGTCGGTGAGCACCACGTGCACAACGCGCTGGCCACCGCCGCGGCGGCGCTGGTGGCGGGCCTGGACCTGGATACCGTGGCCGCGGCTCTGAGCACCGCGGACATCCGCTCGCCCCACCGGATGCACGTGGTGGACCGGCCCGACGGGGTGACGGTGGTGGACGACTCGTACAACGCCAACCCCGACTCGATGCGGGCCGCGCTCAAGGCCCTGGCGTTGCTGGCCCGTCCGGACGGCCGGTCGGTGGCGGTGCTCGGCGAGATGCTGGAGCTGGGCGATGCCTCGCTGACCGCCCACGACGCGATCGGGCGGCTGGCGGTGCGGCTGGACATCGCGCTGACCGTCGTCGTCGGGGCCGGGGCGCACCCGATCGCCACGGGCGCGGCGCACGAGGGCTCCTGGGGTGACGAGGTCGTGGAGGTTCCCGACGTGGACGCCGCGGCGGCCTTGCTGCGCGACGAGCTGCGGCCCGGGGACGTGGTGCTGGTCAAGTCGTCCTACGGCTCCGGGCTGTGGCGGCTGGGCGACCGGCTGATCGCCGAGGGCCGGTTGCCCGACGGCCAGGACGCCGACCCGGACGGGGTGCTGACGTGAGGGCGCTGCTCATCGCCGGGGCGGTCTCGATGATCGTCTCGCTGTTCGGCACGCCGCTGTTCATCCGGCTGCTGGTGCGCAAGCAGTACGGCCAGTTCATCCGTCAGGACGGACCGACCAGCCACCAGACCAAGCGGGGCACCCCGACGATGGGTGGCGTCGTCATCATCGGGGCGACGCTGGTCGGCTGGGTGGTCGCCCTGCTGCTGACCCGGACGACACCGTCAGCCTCGGCGCTGCTGGCGCTGTTCTTGATGGTCGGTCTGGGCTTCGTCGGGTTCCTCGACGACTACATCAAGATCTCCCGGCAGCGCAGCCTGGGCCTGTCGCCCTGGGCGAAGATCATCGGGCAGGGCGTCGTCGGGGTGACCTTCGCGGTGCTCGCCCTGCAGTTCCCCAACGAACGGCACCGCTACCCGGCGTCCACCCAGATATCGTTCATCCGGGACACGAAGTTCGACCTGTCCGACGCGAAGCTCTTCGGGCTCGGGCTCGGGCTGCTGCTGTTCGTCATCTGGGCGAACTTCCTCATCACGGCCTGGTCGAACGCGGTCAACCTGACCGACGGGCTGGACGGGCTGGCCACCGGCGCCTCGCTCATCGTGTTCGGCGCGTACGTGCTGCTCGGGGTGTGGCAGAACAACCAGACCTGCCAGCTGATCGAGACGGCCGGGCCCCGGTGCTACGAGACCCGCGACCCGATGTCCTTGGCGATGGTGGCCATCGCGATCACCGGGGCGCTGTTCGGCTTCCTGTGGTGGAACGCCAGCCCGGCGCAGATCTTCATGGGCGACACCGGGTCGCTGGCGCTGGGCGGGGCGCTGGCGGCGCTGTCGATCCTCACCCGCACCGAGCTGCTGGCCGCGATCATCGGCGGACTGTTCGTGCTGGTGGTGCTGTCCGACGTCATCCAGATCGGCTGGTTCAAGGCGACCCGGAGACGGGTGTTCAAGATGGCGCCGCTGCACCATCATTTCGAGCTGTCCGGCTGGGGCGAGGTGACGATCGTCATACGGTTCTGGATCATCGCCGGGCTGTGCGTCGCCGTGGGGATCGGGGCGTTCTACGCCGAGTGGGTAGCAGGCTAGTGACTCCGGTGGAGCCAGGGCCGGGTCGGCCGCGGCTGATGGGCGCGCCGGTGCTCGTCGCCGGACTGGGCACGTCAGGCCGCGCGGCCGCGGCGACGCTGCGGAAGGTCGGCGCGCTGGTGACCACCTACGACGACCGGGCCGAGGATGCCGACCGCCACCACCCCGACGAGGTCGACCCGACCGCGTTCCGTCTGGTCGTGACCTCGCCGGGGCTGCCGCCGCACCACCGGCTGCTGGCCGCGGCGGCCGGTCGGGTCGAGGTGGTCTCGGAGGTCGAGCTGGCCTGGCGGCTGCGGGTCGACCGGGGCGACGGGCGCGGCCCGGCCCCCTGGTTGGCGGTGACCGGTACCAACGGCAAGACCACGACGGTGGGCATGCTCGCCGCGATCCTGGAAGCGGCGGGGGAGCGGGTGGCGCTGGTCGGCAACGTCGGCACCCCGGTGGTCGAGGCGGCCGTCGACCCGGCGTGGGACGTGCTCGCGGTCGAGCTGTCCAGCTTCCAGCTGCACTTCACCACGTCCCTGGCCGTCGAGGCCGGTGCGGTCCTCAACGTCGCCCCCGACCACCTGGACTGGCACGGGTCCATGGCCGAGTACGCCGCGGACAAGGCCAGGATCTGGCACGGTGCGGAGACCGTCGTCTACGACGTCGACGACCCAGCCACCGTGCAGCTCGCCCTCGACCGAGGGCTGCGGACGGCCCGCGAGCGCCTTCAGCACCATCAGCACCTGGTGGCGAGCGGCGTCCGGCCGCAGCAGTCGACAGGTTTCACCCTGGGGTCGCCCGACTGCGGTGAGTACGGGGTGGTCGACGGAGCGCTCGTCGCGGCGGCCAGCGAGGAGCTGATCGAGATAGCGCGGGTCGCCGACCTGGCTCACCTGGTCGGCCCTGGTCAGCAGGTCCCACCGCACCTGGTGGCCGACGCCCTCGCCGCCGCGGCGCTCGCCCTGGCCCACCACGGGGTCGGGTCGGTCCACGACGGTCCCAGCTTCGCTCACGTCCGGGCCGGGCTGCGGGCCTACCGCCCCTCAGGGCACCGGATCGCCACCGTCGCACAGCTCGGCGAGGTGTCGTTCGTCGACGACTCCAAGGCCACCAACGCGCACGCCGCGGCGGCGTCGCTGGCCGGGTTCGCGGCCGGGTCGGTGGTGTGGGTCGCCGGGGGCCTGGCCAAGGGGGCGACCTTCGACGAGCTGGTCGCGGCCCAGGCCGACCGGCTGCGGGCCGTCGTCCTGATCGGCACCGACCGGAGCCCGTGGCGCGGCGCGCTGGCCCGACACGCGCCCCAGGTCCCCGTGATCGAGGTGGACGACAGCGAGACTGGGACGGTGATGCCCCGTGCCGTCGCCGCGGCCCACCGGATGGCTTCCGACCCTGCCCTGGGGTCGGGCCCGGTGGTCGTGCTGCTCGCACCGGCGTCCGCGTCGATGGACCAGTTCGCGTCCTATGCCGACCGCGGAGACCGGTTCGCCCAGGCAGCGCGCGCGCTGGCACACCAGACGTGAGTGCCCCGGGGCGGACCCGCGCCCCCCGGGACGCACCGGCGGGTGCCCAGGCGCGGGCGTCCAGGGACACGACGGGGCAGGCCGTCCGCGACCCGGCAGCCCAGCGTCGGTCGACGGGCGCTGTGCTGCGCTCCGCCGCGGCTCGCCGGTTCAGGGCCGCCTGGGCCGGTCCGCTGACCACGTACTACCTGCTCGTCGGGTCGACGGCGCTGCTGCTGGTGCTGGGCCTGGTCATGGTGCTGTCGTCGTCGTCGGTGGACTCGATCGTGCGCGGTGGGTCGCCCTACGCTGCTTTTCTCGACCAGACGAAGTATGCGCTCGTCATCGGGCTGCCGGTGATGCTCCTGGCGACCCGGATGACGACCGCCTGGCAGGCCCACCTGGCCTGGTTCGCCCTGGTCGCCGCGCTGGTGTTCCAGTCGGCGGTGTTCGTGCCGGGTATCGGCTGCGGATCGGGCGGGAACCAGAACTGGGTGTGCCTGCCCGGTTTTTCCGCCCAGCCGTCGGAGGCGGTCAAGCTGGCCCTGGCGCTGTGGCTCGGGGTGGTGCTGGCACGCAAGCAGCCCCTGCTCGGCCAGGTCAGGCACGTCGTGGTGCCGGGTCTGCTCGGGGCGGGGGTGGCGATCAGCGCGGTCCTGGCGGGCAAGGACCTGGGGACGACGCTGGTGCTGGGGCTGCTGGTGGCCGGGGCGTTGTTCGTCGCCGGGGTGCCGATGTGGATGTTCGGCACGGGCGGTGCGCTGGGGGCGCTGGGGGTGGCGCTGTTCATCGCCTCGCAGCCGGATTCCAACCGGGCGCAGCGGATCGAGAACTGGCTGGGGGGGTGCACCGACTCCGCCGGGCTGTGCTTCCAGCCCAAACACGGGACGTGGGCGCTGGCCAGCGGCGGGTTCTTCGGGCTGGGGCTGGGGGAGTCGCGGCAGAAGTGGTCGTACCTGCCCGCGGCGCACAACGACTTCATCTTCGCGATCATCGGCGAAGAGCTGGGTCTGGCCGGGACGCTGCTGGTGCTGGGCCTGTTCGCGGTGCTGGCCGTGGCGATGCTGCGGCTGGTGCGCTACCACCCCGAACCGTCGGCCCGGATTACTACTGCTGGCATCTTCGCCTGGGTCATCGGGCAGGCCCTGATCAACATCGCGGTGGTGCTGCGCCTGGCCCCGGTGGTCGGGGTGCCGCTGCCGCTGGTCTCCGCCGGGGGGTCGGCGCTGATCATGACGATGGTCGCTCTGGGCGTGGTCATCTCCTACGCCCGGTCCGACCCGCAGGCCGCCGCGGCGCTGGCCGCCCAGCCCGGGGTGCTGCGCCGGTCCATCGCGGTGCTGGGCCGGTCCTCGTCGGTCGGTAGATCTCGGAGGTCTCGTCGTGGCTGAACCGTTGCGCGTCCTGCTGGCCGGTGGCGGAACCGCCGGGCACGTCAACCCGCTGCTCGCGCTGGCCGCCGAGCTGCGGTCGCGGCACGACGACGCGCAGATCGTCGTGCTGGGCACCGCCGAGGGGCTGGAGGCCCGGCTGGTCCCCGCCGCCGGGTTCGAGCTGGCCCAGGTGCCCCGGGCGCCGCTGCCCCGGCGGCCGTCGCTGGACCTGGTCCGGCTGCCGGGACGGCTGCGCCAGGCGGTGGCCGCCGCGGAACGGGCGATCGACGACGTCGGTGCACAGGTCGTCGTCGGGTTCGGCGGGTACGTCGCGACCCCGGCCTACCTGGCGGCGGGGCGGGCGTCGGTGCCGGTCGTCGTGCACGAGCAGAACGCCCGGCCCGGGCTGGCCAACCGGCTGGGCGCCCGCCGGGCTGTCGGGGTGGCGGTGACGTTCCCCGGTACCCCGCTGCCACGGAGCACGGTGACCGGGCTGCCCCTGCGGGCCGCGCTGGCCGGGCTGGTCGCCGACCTCGATACCGACCGTGAGGGCACCCGTCGCCACGCCGCGCGGGAGCTCGGGCTGTCGCCGGACACCACGACGTTGCTGGTCACCGGTGGTTCGCTGGGGGCGCTGTCGCTCAACCAGAAGGTCGTCGGCGCGGCCCGGGAGGTGCTGGCCACCGGTGCCCAGGTGCTGCACCTGACCGGCAAGGGCAAGGCCGACGCCGTGCGCGAAGAACTGGCGAAGACGCTCGGCAGCCCGGCGGACCGGGCGAGCCGCTGGCAGGTCCGCGAGTACCTCGACGATATGCACCTGGCGCTGGCCGTGGCCGACCTGGTGGTCTGCCGGGCCGGGGCCGGGACGGTCTGCGAGATGGCCGCGCTCGGCATCCCAGCGGTGTACGTACCGCTGCCGGTGGGCAACGGCGAGCAGCGGCGCAACGCCCGGGACGTCGTCGCCGCGGGCGGCGGCCTGCTGGTGGACGACAAGGACCTGTCCGTTGCCTGGGTGCGTGAGCGCGTCCCACCGCTGCTGGGCGCCGACGGTGCCGCCGAGCGGACGCGGATGGGCCAGGCGGCGGCGTCGGTCGGGGTGCGCGACGGCGCGGCCCGCCTGGCCGACCTGGTCGAGACCCACGCAGCACCCCCGAGCCCACCCCGAGACGAGGCACCGTGACAGGACCCGACAGCCTGACGAACTCCGGCCCCGCCGATCCGGTCGCGGCGCTGGGCCGGGTCCACCTGGTCGGGGTGGGCGGGGTCGGCATGTCCGCGATCGCGACGCTGCTGGCCGCGCGGGGTGCGAGCGTGTCTGGCTCCGACGCCCACGACGGCCCGGCGCTGGCCGCGCTGCGTGCCGCCGGGGTGGACGTGCGGGTGGGGCACGACGCGGCGGCCGTCGCCGGGGCCGACACCGTCGTGGTGTCGTCCGCGGTGCGCGAGACCAACCCCGAGCTGGCGGCGGCCCGGGCCCAGGGGCGGCGGGTGCTGCACCGGTCCCAGGCGCTGGCCGCGCTGATGGCCGGACGCACCAGCATCGCCGTGGCCGGGGCGCACGGCAAGACGACGACCTCGGCGATGATCGCCGTGGGTCTGCTGCACGCCGGGGCGGACCCGTCGTTCGCCATCGGCGGGGTGGTCCGGGACGACACCGGCCCCTTGGGGGGAGCCCGCGACGGGTCCGGACCGTTCGTGGCCGAGGCCGACGAGTCGGACGGCTCGTTCCTGGCCTACACCCCGCAGGTCGCCGTGGTCACCAACGTCGAGCCGGACCACCTGGACCACTACGGCACCGCCGAGGCCTTCGAGCAGGCCTTCGTCGACTTTGCCGGTCGGATCACCGACCCGGTGCGGCTGCTCGTCTGGTGCGCTGACGACCCCGGTGCGGCGCGCCTGAACGCTGCCCTGAGTCGAGCGCGGCGCGTCGACGGCGCCGTTCCAGGGCCCTGGACGATCGCCTACGGTGCCGGTCAGGCTGGTACCTGGGACCGCCCGCCGTCCGGTGCTGATATCACCGTCGGCCCCGTCGAACCCGACGACGACGGCTGGTCGGTCCGGCTGACCGACCTGGCTGGACGTTTCGGCTGGCCGCCGCTGCCAGACGGCCACGACGGCTCGGCCGACAGCGCGACGGTCCGGGTGCGGCTGCCCGCCCCTGGTGACCACAACGCCCTGAACGCGGCTGCGGCGTGGGCGGTGCTGTGCGCCCTGGGGACCGAACCGCAGGCCGCCGCCGCGGCCCTGAGCCGTTTCCGTGGTACCGGACGCCGTTTCGAGGACCGCGGCACCGCCGCGGGGGTGCGGGTGGTGGACGACTACGCCCACCACCCCACCGAGGTCGCGGCGCTGCTGCGCGCCGCCCGGGCGGTGGCCGGTACGGGCCGGGTGCTGGTGCTGTTCCAGCCCCACCTGTTCTCCCGGACCAAGCAGTTCGCCACCGAGTTCGGCCAGGCGCTGGACCTGGCCGACACCGTCGTGGTCACCGCGGTGTACGCCGCCCGCGAAGACCCGGACCCGCTGGTCAGCGGGCAGATGCTGGTCGACGCGGTGCCGACCGCCGACAAGGCCGACTACGTCGCCGACCGCGCGCAGGCCGCGCACACCATCGCGGCCGCGGCCCGCCCCGGCGACCTGGTCCTGACCGTAGGCGCTGGCGACGTCACCGAGCTGGGCCCAGTGATCCTGGCCGACCTGGCCCGCCGGTGACTGCGGACCGTGCTCGGCCAGGACCGGTAGGTCCTGTCGTCGATTCGAGGCTTCTGTCGCCGATTCGAGAGTTAAACCCTCGAATCGGCGACAGAAGCCTCGAGTTCGTCCTCGTCAGGGGTGGGGTCAGGTGAGTCCGGCCCGCCCGCCCCGGCCGCGGCGCACCACGGCGCGTTCGGGGCCGGTCACGCCCAGCAAGACGTCGGCCAAGACGCCCAGGGTGAAGCCGTCCAGACCGGCGAAACCGGCCCGGGGTGAGGTCGTCCAGACGCCTGGGGCGGGGCCGCCGAGCATCGCCCCGCGCGACCGGGTGGTGGTGGAGCAGGCCGCGCAGCGGTTCGCCGAACGGGCCCAGGCCCGCAGGCGGGTCACGCGGCGCAAGGTGGCGACGGTCGTGGCCGTCGTCCTGGGGGTCGTCGTGCTGGGCTGGGCTGCGTTCTTCTCGCCGGTGCTGGGGCTGGACACCGACCAGGTCGATATCGTCGGTGACGGTGGCACAGCGTTGACGGACGACATCGTGGCGGTGGACGACGTGCGCGCCGTGGTCGTCCGGCACGTTGGCGAGCCGCTGCCCCGGCTGGACACGGCCGCGCTGCGCACCGAGCTGCTGGTGGTGCACGGTGTCAAGGACGTGCACGTCGTCCGCGACTGGCCGCGCGGGCTGACGGTGACCGTGACCCCGCGCGTACCGGTCGCCGCGGTTCCGGTGGACGACCAGGTGGCGCTGCTCGACGCCGACGGTGTGAGGCTGCGCACCGAACCGGTGGCCCCGGAGGGACTGCCGGTGGTCCAGGTGCCGCTCGACGACACCCGGGCGCTGCTGGCCGCGCTGACCGTGGTGGACGCCCTGCCGCCGGACCAGGCGAGCCAGGTGGCGACGGTGGCGGCGCCCACCCAGGACACGGTGACCCTGACCCTGGCCGACGGGGTCCAGGTGCTGTGGGGGAGCGCGGAGGACAGCACGCTCAAGGCTCAGGTGGTGGCGACGCTGCGCGCCGACCAGACTCTTGCCGATGTGACGACGATCGACGTCTCGGCCCCCCAGATGCCGGTGCTGCGCTGAGCTCCCGAGACGCTCCCACGGGTTCGTCGGGGGCTCTTTAGGGGCCTGGTCGCGACACGCGCGGCGTGGTCGTTGCCCACGGCCCGGCGGACACTTAGCGTCGTCGGACGCAAGGCACCTGACATAACTATAACCCTCAACGTGAAGGTGAGGGTTTTACCGGCCCAGCCCCTGAGCGATCCTGAACGAGAGGCACCCACTGTGGCAGCTCCGCAGAACTACCTGGCGGTCATCAAGGTCGTCGGCATCGGCGGCGGCGGCGTCAACGCCGTCAACCGGATGATCGAGGTCGGGCTCAAGGGCGTCGAGTTCATCGCCATCAACACCGACGCCCAGGCGCTGCTCATGTCGGACGCCGACGTCAAGCTCGACGTCGGCCGCGAGCTGACCCGGGGGCTGGGCGCGGGCGCCGACCCCGAGGTCGGCCGCAAGGCCGCCGACGACCACGCCGAGGAGATCGAGGACGTCCTGCGCGGTGCGGACATGGTGTTCGTCACCGCGGGCGAGGGCGGCGGCACCGGCACCGGCGGCGCGCCGGTGGTGGCCCGGATCGCCCGGTCGCTGGGCGCCCTGACCATCGGTGTGGTCACCCGTCCGTTCACCTTCGAGGGCCGCCGTCGCTCGGTGCAGGCCGACTCGGGCATCGAGGCGCTGCGGGCCGAGGTCGACACCCTGATCGTCATCCCCAACGACCGGCTGCTGTCGATCTCCGACCGCGGGGTCAGCGTGCTGGACGCCTTCCGGTCCGCCGACCAGGTGCTGCTGTCCGGTGTCCAGGGCATCACCGACCTCATCACCACGCCGGGCCTGATCAACCTGGACTTCGCGGACGTCAAGTCGGTCATGCAGGGTGCCGGGTCGGCGCTCATGGGCATCGGCTACGCCCGCGGCGACGACCGGGCCGTGCAGGCCGCGGAGATGGCGATCAGCTCGCCGCTGCTGGAGGCCAGCATCGACGGGGCGCACGGGGTGCTGCTGTCCATCCAGGGTGGGTCGGACCTGGGTCTGTTCGAGATCAACGAGGCCGCCCGGCTGGTCCAGGAGGCCGCGCACGCCGAGGCCAACATCATCTTCGGTGCCGTCATCGACGACGCCCTGGGCGACGAGGTGCGGGTCACCGTCATCGCCGCCGGGTTCGACGGCGGTTCGCCGCAGGTGCGGCGCGACTCCCGGGCCCTGGGCCAGGTGTCCGGTTCCAGCGGTCGTCCCGTGCCGCGGCCGGTGGTGGAGACCGAGCCGTCCGGACCGACCCCGGTCACGCCCCGGCACGCGGCCCCGGCCGCGGGACTGGAGAGGGAAGCGCCGCAGGTACCGGCCTTCCTGTCCGCCGAGGCCGACCCGGCGCCGATCACCGGGTCGCTGGAGGTGCCGCGGGTGTTCACCGACGAGGTCGGCGTGGTGCGCGAAGAGCTCGACGTGCCGGACTTCCTCAAGTGAGCCGGCTGCGGCAGCGTCCGTGAAGGAGCTCGTCGCGGCGGTCGACCTGGGTCCGGGTGTCCGGGCCGGGTTCACCACACGGTCAGGTGGCGTCTCCGCGCCGCCGTGGGACTCGCTGAACCTCGCCGGGCACGTCGGTGACGACCCGGCCGCCGTCGCCGCCAACCGGGACGCGGTCGCCGCCTGGCTGGGCGTCCCGGTGGCCTATGCCACCCAGGTGCACGGTGCGCACGTGCGGTGCGTCGCCGGGCCGCCGCCGCCGGGCACGCTGTCGGTCGGCGAGGCCGACGCCCTGGTCACCACCAGCACTCAGGTCGGCCTGGGGGTGCTGGTGGCCGACTGTGCGCCGGTGCTGCTGGCCGACCCCCAGGCCGGGGTGGTGGCTGCCGCCCACGCCGGGCGGCCCGGCCTGGTCGCGGGCGTCGTGCAGGCCACGGTGGCCGCGATGCGCGACCTGGGTGCCCAGGTCGACCGCGTCGTGGCCGTGGTCGGTCCGTGCGTCGCGGGCCGTTCCTACGAGGTTCCCGCCTCGCTGCGCGACGACGTGGCCGCGGCCGTACCGGGCACCGGGTGCGTCACGGACTGGGGTACTCCCGGGGTGGACGTCGCCGCCGGGGTGCGAGGCGTCCTGGCTGGTCTGGGCGTGCGCCGGGTCGAGGTGGTCGGCACCGACACCTACCACGAGGGGTCGTTGTTCTCGTACCGGCGCGACGGTCCGGTGACCGGTCGGTTCGCCGGGCTGGTCCGCCTGCTGGGCCCGGGCGCCCTAGGGGGCTCCCCACCGTCACGCTTACGTGGCACAATCGCTGCCACCATGCCTTGACTGCTGGCCACCTGTTCGGCCGACGACCGAGGTCCTGAGACAGTGTGACGAGCCGGACGTTATCCTGACCTGGATGGTGATGGACTGTATGAGCCTGCAGGTGGCCGACCTGGCTCCGGTTGTCGCGGTGCGACGGTTCGTCGACGGGACCTTGGTCTCAGGCATCTTCGAGCAGATGCTGCGTACCGACGGTGCCCTCAAGGCGTACCTGTCGACCAAGGACGCGCCGCCCAGCGTCGGCGGCCCCTTGCTGACCTATCTGCGCGAGCTGGACTGGCTGCAGCCCAAGGACGTGCTGGAGGCCCAGCGCGTGCTCGTCAGGCTGCTGATCGCCGTCGGCGAGGACGTCGCGCCGACCGACCGCTACGAACGTCGCGCCCGCCTGTTCGACCAGCAGCTCATGCTGTGGTCCAGGGTGCAGCCGACCTGGCTCTCCATCCCCGCCACCTATTTCGCCACGCTGCTCGAGGAGTGCGAGCAGATGCCCGAGGACTCGCTCGAGAAGGCCATGAAGGCCAAGGTGAGATCTCTCTTCCGGTACCGGACCAGGCCCCCGGTCTGGTTGCACGACGAGACCTGGCCGGTGAACGCCAACGGCCCGCTGACCTTTGTCGAGCAGATCGACATCTCAGGGCCCTACGACACGTCGTACCGCTATGTGTTCCGCGACGAGACGAGCCACGAGAGGTACGAGCTGGCGCAGTCGACGGCCCGCTTCGAGCCGACGAGCAGCCCGTTGCCGGCCAGCGCCGCCATGGGGTCTGCGGCCAGCCTGGACCCGCTGGTGCCCGCCTCCGACGACGACGAACCGGTGCCGATGTCGGTGCTGGAGGCCCTGGCCGAGGCACTGGCGGGCCTCGACGACGAGCTGGACGGCGGTCTGCCCACGATCGATCCTGGGCCGCAGACCGATCCGATCCCGACCGTCCAGCAGCCGACGCAAGAGATGCCGTCGCCCGTGCAGCCCTGGGTCGACCCGGTGGCGCTGGGGGCCGACGACCCCACCAAGCCGGTCGTCCCGCCCCCGACCCGGTGGGGGCTGGAGCTGGACGACGGGCGCCGGGTCGAGCTCTGGTCGAGCTCGATCGTCCTGGGACGCGAGCCGCAGGTGTCCGGCTCCGCCGTCCAGGGACTGACCGTCACCAGCGACGACCCGTCGACCCTGCTGAACACCCACGCCCGTCTCGACCTGATCGACGGGGTCTGGTGGGTCACCAACCTCAGCGCAGACGGTGGGGTGGAGGTCGTCGGTGCCAGAGGCAGTCACATAGCGGTCCCAGCGGGCCGGTCGGTACCGGTACGTACCCACCTCGGTCTCGGTCCGGTCGAGGCGCAGATCGTGCCCCTGCCCGGCCTCGGCCCGGCGCGGCCACCCCTGGGTGCGGCCGACCCGGACCCGGCCGACCCGGTCGACCCGGACCCGGTCGACGAGAGCACGGAGGAGCCGGTCAAGCGTTCTGGTCTCCGCGCCCGGCCGACGAGGCGCACCGCCTCGCTGCCGGTCGCGGCGAAGCCCTCGGCGGAGCCGCAGCCGACGACCGATCCCTGGGCCCCCCGGCCAGCACCCCCGCTGACCGCCAGGGTTCCGTCCGACGACGACCTGGAGGTGACCGTCGAGACCGACCCGTCGGCCTTCGAGCGGTGGACCCTGTCCCTCGGCGACGGCCGGGCCTTCGTGGTCCGGGCGCCGTCGGTGGTCGTCGGACGGCGTCCGTCGGTGTCGGCACCGGGCATGCAGGCCCTGGCGGTGGCCGACGCGACCCGCACCCTGTCGCGCACGCACGCTCGGCTCGACCTGGTCGAGGGCGTCTGGCGGGTCACCGACCTGGGGTCGACCAACGGCGTCGTCGTCACCGACGTCGACGGCAAGGAGGCGACGGCCGCACCGGGCAGCCCGACCCCGGTGTACGGGTATGTCGCGTTCGGCTCGGTCGAGGCGAGGCTGGTCTCCGGACCGTCGGGACTGGGTGGTTCCTGACCGGATACCGTCCGGCGGGGCTTTCCTGGTGATCTGTCGCATATGCCCCAGATGCTGCTGTTCATGGCAATCGGGTGCCGACCTGTGAAGGACCGGCGTGCCGGGCGTGTCGCGACCGCCCTCGTCGTAGCGGTTGCTAGCGTGAGGCGTGGTAGGACGAGAAGGCGGCGTTACCACGCCGCGGAGTCAGTCCCGGGACCACCGGGGGACGGAGTAGAGCGATGGCCGGTGCGCTGCGCAAGACGATGCTGTACCTGGGCCTGGCCGACGCCCGGCCCGAGGACGAGGACTACCTCGACGAGGAGTACCCGATGGACGAGCCTGACGCGCAGGTGACGCCGCTGCGCCGCCCGGTCCGGGTGGCCCCGGACCTCGACGACGGACTGGGTGAGGTTCGCCGGATCACCACGATTCACCCGCGGTCGTACAACGACGCCCGCCGGATCGGTGAGGCGTTCCGCGACGGTACCCCGGTGATCATCAACCTCACGGACATGGACGACGGGGACGCCAAGCGTCTGGTCGACTTCTCCGCCGGCCTGATCTTCGGGCTGCGCGGGGCGATCGAGCGGGTGACTTCCAAGGTCTTCCTGCTGTCCCCGGCCAACGTCGAGATCAGCTCCGGCCCGCGGACCGACGAGGTCGCGGTGCGCGCCGGCTTCTTCAACCAGAGCTGACGTGAACATCGTCTTCTCGCTGCTGTACGTGGTCACGCTGGTCTACGTGCTGATCATGTTCATGCGCCTGATCCTGGACTGGGTGCAGGTCTTCTCCCGCCAGTGGCGCCCGACGGGTCCGCTGCTCGTCGTCGCCGAGGTCGTGTACACGGCGACCGACCCGCCGCTGAAGGCGCTGCGCAAGGTGCTGCCGCCGATAGGGTTCGGCCAGATCCGGTTCGACCTGGCCTTCCTGGTGCTGATGCTGGGCTGCTTCGTCCTGCTCAACGTCTTCGCGTGGCTGGCGCGGCCCTGAGCCCCGGTCGGCCGGTCTCCGCCTGCTGTGCCTCACCAGGCGGACGAGCGGCGCTGAGGCGGATCGGCGCTGAGATGCGCCCTGACCGTCTGCCCTTGTCAGAGACACGACGCGCCGTCCCAGGTTCCCATGTGGCGATTGTCCGCTACGGTGGCAGTCGGACATCCGGTGGAGGGACCGCCGGACACACCAGCACTAGGCGAGGAAGGTGAGTCACCATGGCTCTGCTGACCGCAGACGACGTCCTGAACAAGAAGTTCCAGTCGACGAAGTTCCGCGAGGGCTACGACCAGGACGAGGTTGACGACTTCCTCGACGAGGTCGTCGCCACCCTGCGCGAGGTGCACGGCGGCGGCGGAGGTGACTCCGGCCCGGCCGTGCACGCGCTGCAGGCCGAGAACGAGGACCTGACGGTCCGGCTCGCCAACGCCGAACGGCGGATCAACGAGCTGGAGTCCGCGGTGGAGTCCGGCGGCCGCTTCGGCTTCAGCCCGTCGACCCCGGCTGTGGAGTCGGCGCTGCGCGGCGGCGGCGACGACACGGCACCGGAGTCGGCGCAGGGGCTGCTCGCGATGGCCCAGAAGGTCCACGACGACTACGTCACCTCCGGCAAGCAGGAGGGTGACCGGCTGGTCGCCGAGGCCCGGGTCCGGGCCGACCAGATCGTCAGCGAGGCCGAAGAGAGCTCCCAGCGCACCCTCGGTCAGCTCGAGCAGGAACGGTCGCTGCTGGAGCGCAAGATCGACGAGCTGCGGGTCTTCGAGCGCGACTACCGCACCCGCCTGAAGAGCTATCTGGAGAACCTGCTGGGCGACCTCGACTCGCGCGGCAGCGCTCTGCCTGCCGGTTCCGAGAGCCGCAGCCTGTAGCCTGCTCGGCACGACAAGGTCCCGCCGCGTGGGTCACCCACCTACCGGCGGGACCTTGTCGTCGGTCCGTCTTGCCGCGTGTCGGGTTGTTCCGCGCGATCAGGCCGCATACAGTCGCGGGACTTCGAGCAAGGGAGCCCCCATCATGTCTGATGCGCCTGGGATGGCGACCTTCCCCGTCCGTGACGGTGAAGACCCCTGGAGCCCGGCCGAGGTGGAGGGCTTGACCACGGACCTGCAGGCCGAGGTGGCCCGCCTGACGGCCGAGCTCGAGGTCGCCGACGCGGACCTCACCGAGCTGCTGCGCAACTCTGGTGACGGTGCCGGGGACGACCAGGCCGACTCCGGTTCGTCCGCCCTGGAGCGCGAGCAGGAGCTCACCCTGGTGAACAACACCCGCGACCTGCTGCTGCAGAGCGAACGCGCCCTGGACCGGATCACCGCGGGCACCTACGGGGTGTGCGAGTCGTGCGGCAACGCCATCGGCAAGGCCCGTCTGCTCGCCTTCCCGCGGGCGCTGCTGTGCGTGGAGTGCAAGCAGCGCGAAGAACGACGCTAGACTCCCCGCCGTGTCCGACGAACCGGCGGCCGAGCCGCAGACAGCCGTCCGGGTGTCCCGACGGGCCGTCGTGGTGGTGGTCGCGGTCGTCGTGCTCCTGGTCGACCAGCTGACCAAGGTGTGGGCGCTGTCCGCGCTGGACGCCACCCCGCGCCGGGCGCTGGTCGGGGACCTGCTCGGTCTGGAGCTGACCCGCAACGCGGGGGCGGCGCTGTCCATCGGCACCCGGATGACCTGGGTGCTGACGCTGGCGGCGGTCGTCGTGGTGGTGGTCGTGGTGCGCACGGCGCGTCGTGTGGCGTCGAACGTCTGGGCGGTGACGTTCGGGCTGCTGCTCGGCGGTGCGCTGGGCAACCTCGGCGACCGGCTGTTCCGCGAGCCGGGGCCGTTGCGTGGTCATGTCGTGGACTTCATCGCCTACGGGGACTGGTTCATCGGCAACGTCGCGGACATCGCCATCGTCGTCGCGGCCGGTCTGGTGATACTGCTGGTCGTCCGGGGCGTGCAGCTGGACGGTACCCGCGAGGTCCGTCGCCGGGCCGCGCACCGGGCTGAGCCCCGTGACGATGGCTGAACGACGCTGTGCCCGGTGGGCGGGTGCTGCCGGTGCCTGACAGGCGGGTGCTGCCGGTGCCTGACGGGCTGGCTGGTGAGCGCGTGGACACCGGTCTGGCCCGGTTGCTCGGGCTGTCGCGGGCCCGCGCCGCCGGGCTGGCCACCGACGGTGGGGTGACGGTGGACGGGCGCACCGTCGGCAAGTCTGACCGGCTGGTTGCCGGGACCTGGTTGGAGGTCGTCCTGCCCGATCCGCCCGAGGCGGCGCCCGCCGAGCCGGTCCCGGCGGCTGTGCCGGGGCTGGCGCTGGTGCACGAGGACGACGACCTCGTCGTGGTCGACAAGCCGGTCGGGGTGGCGGCGCACCCGTCGCCGGGCTGGACCGGGCCGACCGTCGTCAGCGGGCTGGCCGCCGCGGGGGTGCAGGTGGCCCGGTCCGGGCCCGCGGAACGGCAGGGCGTCGTGCACCGGCTCGACGTGGGCACGTCGGGGCTGATGGTCGTGGCCAAGTCACCCCGGGCCTACGCGACCCTGAAACGGGCCTTCGCCGCCCGGACCGTGGACAAGGTGTACCTGGCCCTGGCCCAGGGGTACCCCGACCCCACGTCCGGCACCATCGACGCGCCGATCGGTCGTCATCCCGGCAACGACTGGAAGTTTGCCGTGGTGGCCGACGGCAAGCCGTCGGTGACGCACTACCGGCTGCTGGAGGCCGTGCCGTCAGCGTCGCTGCTGGAGGTGGACCTGGAGACCGGCCGCACCCACCAGATCCGGGTGCACCTGGCCGCGGTGCGCCACCCGCTGGTCGGCGACCTCACCTACGGTGCCGACCCGGTGCTGGCCCAGCGCCTGGGCCTGACCCGGCAGTGGCTGCACGCCGCCCGCCTGGGTTTCACCCACCCCGGCACCGGTCAGCGGCTGGAGCTGGTCAGCGACCCGCCGGAGGACCTGGCACAGGCCCTGACGACGCTGCGCGAGACATGAGCCTGTCCCGGGCTCGTCCTGTCCCTGCGCTGTCCCTGTCCTCGGGGCTGGCACCAGTAGGATCGCCTCATGGCGGCCCCTGACGAACCTCACGACCACGCAGCGGTGCCGGGCACAGCGTCGGTGCCGGACACAGCGTCGTCGGACGGCTTCGTCCACCTGCACTGTCACTCCGACTACTCGATGCTCGACGGTGCTGCCCGGGTGAAAGACATGCTGACCGAGGCCCAGCGGCTGGGGCAGCCTGCGATGGCGCTGACCGACCACGGGTACCTGTTCGGCGCCTACGACTTCTGGGCCACCGCCCGGGACCTGGGCGTCAAGCCGATCATCGGCCTGGAGGCGTACGTCACCCCGGGCACCTCCCGCTTCGACCGGACCAAGGTGCGTTGGGGCGACCCGTCGCAGAAGGACGACGATGTCTCCGCCAGCGGCGCGTACACGCATATGACCCTGCTGTCGCGGACCACCGCGGGGATGCACAACCTGTTCCGGCTGGGCTCCCTGGCGTCCCTCGACGGTCAGATGGGCAAGTGGCCCCGCATGGACCGCGAGCTGCTCGACCGCTACCACGACGGGCTGATCGCCACGACTGGCTGCCCCTCGGGGGAGGTGCAGACCCGGCTGCGCCTGGGCCAGTACGACGAGGCGCTGCGCGCCGCGGGCGAGCTGCAGGACCTCTTCGGCTCCGACGCGTTCTACGTCGAGCTGATGGACCACGGCCTGGACATCGAGCAGCGCGTCATCAAGGACCTGCTGCGCCTGGCCGAGGCCATCGGCGCGCCGCTGCTGGCGACCAACGACCTGCACTACGCACACGAGTCCGACGCCCACGCCCACGAGGCGTTACTAGCGGTCCAGTCCGGGTCGACCCTGGACGAACCCACCTACGAGCAGGGCGGCAACCGTTTCGCGTTCTCCGGGTCGGGCTACTACGTCAAGCCCGCCGCGGCGATGCGCCGCACCTGGGCCGAGCTGCCTTCAGCCTGCGACAACACGCTGCTCGTGGCCGAGCAGTGCGAGGTCGACTTCCCGTCCGGCGCCAACTACATGCCCCGCTACGCCGTGCCGGCGGGCGAGGACGAGAACTCCTGGTTCGTCAAAGAGGTGGAACGGGGGCTGCACGGCCGCTACCGGGGCCAGGTTCCCGACGACGTGCACACCCGGGCCCAGTACGAGGTCGAGACCATTACCTCGCTGGGTTTCGCCGGGTACTTCCTGGTCGTCGCGGACTTCATCGGCTGGGCCAAGCAGCAGGGCATCCGGGTGGGACCGGGGCGTGGTTCGGCCGCCGGGTCGATGGTGTCGTACGCCATGGGTATCACCGAGCTCGACCCGATCCGGCACGGACTGATCTTCGAACGCTTCCTCAACCCGGAGCGGGTCAGCTGGCCGGATATCGACGTGGACTTCGACGAGCGTCGACGCGGCGAGGTGATCCGGTACGTCACCGACAAGTACGGCGACGACCGGGTGGCCCAGATCGTCACCTACGGCACCATCAAGGCCAAGCAGGCACTCAAGGACTCGTCCCGGGTGCTCGGCTTCCCCTTCGCCATGGGGGAGAAGCTGACCAAAGCCATGCCGCCGTCGGTGATGGGCAAGGACATCCCGCTGTCGGGTATCGAGGACCCCGAGCACCCCCGCTACGCGGAGGCCGAGGAGTTCCGCCAGGTGGTCGCCGCCGACCCGGAGGCGCAGCGGGTGGTCGAGACCGCGCGCGGGCTGGAAGGCCTGAAACGGCAGTGGGGGGTGCACGCCGCGGGCGTCATCATGTCGTGCGACCCGCTGGTCGACATCATCCCCATCATGAAGCGCCCCCAGGACGGCGCGACCATCACCCAGTTCGACTACCCCACGTGCGAGGGGCTCGGACTGATCAAGATGGACTTCCTGGGGCTGCGCAACCTGACGATCATCGACGACGCCCTGGCGAATATCGTCGCGAACGGCAAGGTCGCGCTGGACCTGGAATCCCTGGAGCTGGACGACGGGGCCACCTACGAGCTCCTGGCCCGCGGCGACACCCTGGGCGTGTTCCAGCTCGACGGCGGGCCGATGCGGTCCCTGCTGCGGCAGATGCGACCGGACAGCTTCGAGGATATCTCCGCGGTGCTGGCGCTGTACCGGCCCGGTCCCATGGGTGTGGGTTCGCACACCAACTACGCGCTGCGCAAGAACAACCTGCAGAAGATCGAGCCGATCCACCCCGAGCTGGAAGCGCCTCTGCGTGAGGTGCTGGAGCCGACCTACGGTCTCATCGTCTACCAGGAGCAGGTCCAGTGGGCCGCGCAGATCCTCGCGGGGTACAGCCTGGGCCAGGCCGACCTGCTGCGCCGGGCCATGGGCAAGAAGAAGAAAGAGATCCTGGACTCCGAGTTCGTCCCCTTCGCCGCGGGCTGCCGTGAACGGGGCTACTCCGACGCGGCGATCAGCGCGGTCTGGGACGTGCTGGTCCCGTTCGCCGGCTACGCCTTCAACAAGGCGCACACCGCCGGGTACGGGCTGGTCTCGTACTGGACGGCGTACCTCAAGGCCAACTACGCCACGGAGTACATGGCGGCGCTGCTGACCTCGGTCCGCGACGACAAGGACAAGTCGGCGCTGTACCTCAACGAGTGCCGCCGCATGGGTATCAAGGTGCTGCCGCCGGACGTCAACGCGTCGTCGGCGTTGTTCACCGCCGTCGGTGACGATATCCGGTTCGGGCTGACCGCCGTGCGCAACGTCGGCGCCGGAGTGGTCGACGATATCGTCACCGCCCGGCGCGACGCTGGCGCGTTCACGTCGTTCACCGACTTCCTGGACAAGGTGCCCGCCGCGGTGTGCAACAAACGGACCATCGAGTCGTTGATCAAAGCGGGCGCGTTCGACTCGTTGCACCCCAGTCGCCGGGCCCTGCTGCTGGTCCACGAGCAGGCGGTGGACGCGGTCATCGGGGTGAAGCGCAAGGAGGCCGAGGGCCAGTTCGACCTGTTCGCCGACGTGTTCGGTGCCGCCGACGACGCGACGTTCACCGTGGCCGTCCCGGACGTGTCGGACTGGGACAAGAAGCAGCGTCTGGCCTTCGAGCGGGAGATGCTCGGCCTGTATGTCTCGGACCATCCGCTGTCCGGGCTGGAGCACGTGCTGGCCGGGGCGGCGGACACCTCGGTCGCGGCGCTGGTCGGCGACGAGGAACGCCCCGACGGTTCGCAGGTGACGGTCGCGGGCCTGGTCACGACGCTGACCCGGAAGATGTCGAAGCAGGGCAACCCGTGGGCGCAGGTGACCATCGAGGACATGGAAGGCTCGGTCGACGTGCTGTTCTTCGGCGAGACCTACCTGGCCTACTCGGCGGTCCTGGCCGAGGACGCGGTGCTGGCGGTCAAGGGTCGGGTGCGGCGGCGGGACGAGACCATCCAGATCCAGGCCGTCGAGGTCAGCGTGCCGGACACCTCCCACACCGACGATGCCCCTCTGGTCGTCCACCTGGACACCGCGCGCTGCACCCCACCGGTGGTCGAGCGCCTGCGCGAGGTGCTGGGCACCCACCCGGGGACCGTCGAGGTGCACGTCCGCCTCACCAGCCCGGGCCGGGCCACGGTGATGAAGCTCGACGACCGTCTGCGCGTCACCCGCACCCCGGCCCTGTTCGGCGACCTCAAGGCCCTGCTCGGCGCGGGCTGCCTGCAGCTGACGACGTGAGTGCCAGACCGGGGCACAGGAGACGAGCCGTCGGCGTGCTGGGCCTGCTGGTGGCGGTCGGCTGCACGGTGGTGCCGGTGGCCGGTCCGGCGACCGGCGCGGCTCAGGCACCGCAGGTGCCGACGGTCGAGCCCGTCTGGCCGGAGCAGTTCCTCATGGGGATCGCTTCCCACCTGGGGAACAGCAGGCCACGGGCCTCCGACGGCAAGCGGGACGGCGAGATCGCCCTGACCGAGCTGGGTGCCACCACCCTGCGCGACGAGGCCGGCTGGGCGGACATCGACCATCCGGGCTGGGCGGACGCCCTGCAGATCGTCCCGCAGCACGGCGGGACCATCATGCTGCTGCTGGACTACGGCAACCCGAACTACCTGGAGGGTGGGGCCTTCCCGGACACCCCGGAGGAGCGTCAGGCATTTTTGGAGTACGCGCTGACGCTCGTGGCCAAGGTCGGCCCGGAGAACCTGGCCGGGCTCGAGGTGTGGAACGAGTGGTCCAACTACCTGGGCTGGCACGGCGCCTACCGGTGGGGCGACCCGTGCCCGGTGGACCCGTCCGACGCGCCGGGCTGTCCCCGGGTCTACGCCCAGCTGGTGGAGTCCCTGCTCTACCCGGAACGCGAGGGTCTGGACCTGCCGTCGTTGCGGGAGGCCGCCCCCGGGGTGCCGGTCGTCGTCAACGCCGTCTCGGCGCGCGACGCACCGTGGACCGAGACCGTGATGTCGCAGCTGCGCGACCGGGACGTCCAGGTGGACGGTGCGGTGCTGCACCCCTACGTCTCCGGGGAGAACGGCTGCCCCGGCACGTCGAGCACCCCGGCGGGGGCGCAGGTCGCCGCCGCCTGCGTACGGCTCGTGGCCGACGAGGTGGCCGCCGCCTACGGGCAGCGGCTGCCGATCTACGTCACCGAGGTCGGCTGGTCGTCGTACGACGGTCCGCACGGGGTCAGCGAAGACGTCCAGGCCCGCAACCTGGTCGAGTTCTACGTGCGGGCCCGGGCCACCGGTGACGTGGCCGGGATCTGGTGGTACGACCTGGTCGAAGACCGGAACGACGACCCCGGCGAGGTCCACTTCGGCCTGATCCGGCGCGACCCGTCCGACCCGATGCGCCCCGGCGAGACCAAACCCGCAGGTCACGCCTATGCTGCGCTGGCTCGTTTCTGGGCGGGGTGCGCCGAGGTCGACGGTATGTACCAGGAGAACCGGTTCACCCTGCCGTGCGCGGACGGGCAGCGGCAGATCGTCCTGGACGCGACACGGGCCGATCTGGAGACCGCCCTGGCAGATGATCTTGCCCTGGTGGACCTGCTCGGCGCGGTACCGGACGTCGGTACCGGTGGCGACGTGACCCGGCTCGTCGGGCGCCCGGTCGGCCTGGGAGTCCCCGGGTCGGCGCAGGCGGTGCCCGCGCCTTCCGCGCCTAGCGTCTGGCAGCCTGTGACGATCGCGGCGGTCGTGGTGGCCGTGGTGCTGGTCGGTCTGGTTGGTGGGTATGTCCGGCGTCGGACGCGGCGCCGTTGGTAGAACCGCCGCGACGCTCTGGGTTCAGGCCTCGGCGGCGGCGGTGTCCAGCAGCCAGACGGTCTCGGTGCGGCCTACGGCACCGGCGGCGGGGATATCGGCCGGGATACCGCCGTGCAGGGCGTGGGCGACGGCGTCGGCCTTGGCCGCACCGGCGGCGACCACCCAGACGCGCCGGGCGGCCCGGATGGTGGGGAAGGTGAAGGAGACCCGGGTCGCCGGGGGCTTGGGGGAGTCGTGCACCGCGGTCACCGAGACGTCCCGGACGCTGGCGGCCGGGTGGCCGGGGAACAGCGACGCGACGTGCCCGTCCGGGCCGAGACCGAGCAGGGCGATGTCGAAGTCGGGCGCCTGGGCACCGAACGGGGACGCGTCGTCCAGCGCGTCGGCGTAGCGGCGGGCGGCGGTCTCCGCGTCGGGCACGTCCGGGCCGGGCCCGGGGACGGGGTGGACGTTCTCCGGCGGCAGGCGGTCGCCGAGCTGGTCGAGGAGGGCCAGCCGGGCACCGGTCTCGTTGCGCTCCGGGTCACCGGTGGGCAGGAACCGCTCGTCGGACCACCACAGGTGCACACCGCTCCACTCGACCAGGTCCAGCAGCGGGTCGTCGGCCATAGCCGCCAGGGTGTCGGTACCCACGCCGCCGCCGGTGAGCGCGACGTGCACCGGGGTGTTGACGCTCTGGGCGTCGACCAGGGTGAGCAGCAGCCGACTGGCCGTGGTTCGGGCGACCGCGGCAGCGTCGGGCACGACGACGACCCGCCGGTTCACGACGGGCATCCCTCTGTCGTGGTCACCCAGGCCGGGCTCACGAAGCCCCCTGCCCGGCGCGCGCCGCCGCCATGTTTTCTGCCGTGCCTTCTACCGCCGCACCGTGGACGGTCGAACCCCAGGCCGCGGCGATGGACTCGTGCGCCGCCGCGACGACCGCCTCGGTGGTGATCCCCAGCTCGGCGAACAGCCGCTGCGGCGACGCCGACGCTCCGAAGCGCTCCAGCGACACCGCGCGGCCGTGGTCGCCGAGCAGCCGGTACCAGGGCATGGCGATCCCGGCCTCGACCGATACCCGGGCGCGCACCTGCGGCGGCAGCACCTGGTCCCGGTAGGCCGGGGGCTGTTCGTCGAACCACTCCAGGCAGGGCACCGAGACCACCCGGGCGGCGACGCCGTCGGCGGCGAGCCGTTCGCGGGCGGCCACCGCCAGGGCCACCTCCGACCCGGTGGCCAGCAGCACGACGTCCGGTGCACGCCCAGTGTCTTCGGCGGGCAGCCCGGAGCCCAGCACAGGGGAGCCCAGCACAGGGGCGTCCAGCAGGGTGTAGGCGCCGCGGGCCACGTCCGCCGGGGCGTAGCCGTCGGTGCCACGCGGGAACGTCGGCACGTCCTGCCTGGTCAGCACCAGGGCGACAGGACCGTCGTCGCGGCTGAGCACGGCGGCCCAGGCGGCGGTGGTCTCGTTGGCGTCGGCGGGGCGGACCACCGCCAGCCCGGGGATGGCCCGGTAGGCGGCCAGGTGCTCGACCGGCTGGTGGGTGGGGCCGTCCTCGCCCAGGCCGATCGAGTCGTGCGTCCACACGTACACCACGCGCGCTTCCATCAGCGCCGCCAGCCGCACCGCCGGGCGCATGTAGTCGGCGAACTGGAAGAACGTGCCGCCGTACGGCCGCGTCAACCCGTGGAGCCAGATACCGGACAGGATCGCCCCCATGGCGTGCTCGCGGATGCCGAAGTGTATGGTCCGCCCGTAAGGCTCACCGGGCCGCTGGGCCGACGACCGGGCCGTGGGCAGGAACGACGGTTCGGCGGTTATCGTCGTGTTGTTCGACCCGGCCAGGTCGGCCGAACCGCCCCACAGCTCGGGCAGCAGGGGGGCCAGGGTGTTGAGCACGGTGCCGGACGCGGCTCGGGTCGCGAGGTCCTGGCCCGCCTCGAAGACGGGCAGCGCCTCGGCCCAACCGTCGGGCAGCCGCCGGGCGACCAGCCGGTCCAGCAGCGCCTTGCGCTCGGGGTGCGCCGCCGCCCAGGCGTCGAACGACGCCTGCCAGACCGCCCGGTCGGCCGCGGCCCGGTCGCGCAGGGCGCGGGTGTGTGCCAGCACGTCGTCGGCGACGACGAACGTCGCGTCCGGGTCGAACCCGAGGGTCTGCTTCAGCCCGCGCACCGCCGCGGTGCCCAGTTTCGCCCCGTGGGCCGAGGCGTCGGCGGTCTTGCCCGGTGTCGGCCAGGCGATGAGGGTGCGCAGCGCGACGAACGACGGTCGTCCGGTCTCGGCCTTCGCCGCGTCGAGCGCCGCCGCCAGGGCGTCGACGTTTTCGCGGTAGGTCCCACCGTTACTGGTCGGGTCGGTCCAGTCGACGGTCTGGGTGTGCCAGCCGTACGCGGCGTACCGGGCGACGACGTCCTCGGTGAACGTGATCTGAGTGTCGCCCTCGATGGAGATCTGGTTGTCGTCCCAGATCACCACGAGGTTGCCGAGCTCCTGGGTACCGGCCAGCGACCCGGCCTCGGCGGTGACGCCCTCCTCGATGTCCCCGTCGGAGGCGATGACGACGATGTGGTGGTCGAAAGGCGAGGTGCCCGGTGCGGCGTCCGGGTCGAGCAGGCCCCGTTCGCGCCGCGCGGCCATCGCCATGCCCACCGCCGACGCCAGGCCCTGGCCCAGCGGCCCGGTGGTCATCTCCACCCCGGCGGTCAGCCCGTGCTCCGGGTGGCCCGGGGTCAGCGAGCCCCAGGTGCGCAGCGCCTGCAGGTCGGCCAGCTCCAGGCCGAACCCACCGAGGTACAGCTGCACGTACTGGGTGAGCGCGCTGTGCCCGCAGGACAGCACGAACCGGTCCCGGCCCAGCCAGGTCGGGTCGGCCGGGTCGTGCCGCAGCACGTTCTGGTACAGCAGGTACGCGACCGGGGCCAGGCTGATCGCGGTGCCGGGATGGCCGTTGCCGACCTTCTCCACCGCGTCGGCGGTGAGCACCCGGGCGGTGTCGACCGCCCGCAGGTCCAGATCGGTCCAGCCCACGTGCTGGGCGAGCGGCGCCTTCACTCTCTCCAACCACCTTCCACGCCGTCACCGGCGTTGTCGTCACAGGGTCGTCGTTGTGCTGCTGTCGTCACGACTGGCAGCGTGCTGCTCTGCGGCGCTCCTGGGCAGCACCCCTGGCCGTCTGGGAGCACCTTAGCCCCGAGCCCGGTCTGCGGCTTGTCCGGGTCCGTACAGCGGACGGTGGGTGGTTGAGGAAGGGACCGAAGGCCTGGCCGACCGGCCGGTGGGCGGCGCGTCCGGAACGTCGGGAATGTCCGAGGCAGGACGAGTGATGTGGTTAGGCCGTCTGTCGGACGTTTTTCCGGGGGCGCCCGTCGGCCGGGGGTGCTGGGATAGTTTTTTGGGCTTGTCGGTCCGAGACGCGGGCCATGAGCGTCGAGGACGGGTAATGAGCGTGCGGCAGTGGGCGGACCGGGCAGTGAGCATGCTCGTCGTCGTGGTTCTGGTGGCCTCGGGGCTGGCGGCGGTGTCGGTGGTCTCGGGTGCGGGGGTGGCCCCGGCGGCGGCGGTCCCGGGGCCGGTCTCGGTCGTCCCGACGGCGGTGTCGCTGGAAGCGGACCGGATGGTGTTCGCGGTCGGCGAGCAGGTGACGCTGACCGCGACCCCTGACCAGGACGACTGCGAACACCGCGGCTCGCACGTCAGGGAGCCTGACCGACCTTCGCATCGCCGCGCAGGCTGCGGATCGCAATGGCCTGACACAAGTTGGACGCGCTCTGCAGAAACACTCGGGACGTGGGGGCAGCGTGTTCGAAGGCATGTCAACTGGCAGTGCGACCGCACGGAACGAACAGGGTCTTCGGGTGCTGGACGATATTCTCAGCGATCCAAACAGGCGCACCGAGGTACTGGATCGTGTGACGAACATCTAGGACTCACAGGGTCGCGGTGTTCGTTATGGCAATGACGGGTCGTTCATGGGATTCTTGGAGCCGATCAGATGAAAATGTACAAACTTCTACTGGTAAGCGCTGTCGGAGACCGCGATGGCATGGCGCTTGAACTCGCAACAGAGTCTGGTGAGCAGGTTGCCGAAGTTTTTATGGACGATCTTACGGGTGCTCGAACCGTTAGATTCTACACGGACCATCCCGTACCGCTAGATGTTGTGACGTGGCTTCTTTCTGAAGCTGCAAGGCGATTGTGAAACCGTGAAAGAGGTGGCCAAACTGGCAAGGGTGATGTATGGGAATTGAGGCAGCAGCGGCGCCACCTGGTCGGCGGCCGAGGGTACGTGCACCGTGAAGACCTCGTTCCAAAACTCAGATGGAGTGATCGTGACGGCCCATCGCGGTAAAAGTTATGATGATCTGGCTGGCAGGGCAAGGAACAACGGGTGGTCAGGATGGTAGAATGTTCGCTTGTGTATACGTACGACAGAGTCGCAGACGCCTCCTATATTTACATGCGCCCGTTCGAGCCGGATTCGCTGGCAAGGACCGGTTTCGCGGACATCAGAAGGGCGACAACGTTGGATTCAATGTTAAGGATTCTCGGAGGAATACAGTGACAAAGAAGGAGCAGGAAATCCATGCTCGCTGGGCCAACAGTATCCCGTCGAATCGCGACACGGGAGACCCGTGCTATCGAGAGGAGTGGTATCTCGAGCAGTGTGGGAACTGTCGTCACTGGATCTCTCTGGAGGGCCCTCTCGGTGCCGACTGGGGAGTTTGTTCGAACGGCGATTCGACGCTTGACGGTCACGTAATGTTTGAGCATGACGGATGTGATTCGTTCGAGACGGCGACTGGGGCTTCTGATGGGAAAGACGACGTTCTTGGGCCTACGGAGTGCACGCCGCCTCGTGGAGATGATCATCGGTCGAGGAACACCATTCTATGACAGGAGCGGAGTCCCGAAGGTACGATGGGATGCAGGCGTTACGACGGGCGTCGGTCCTGACGGCTCACGTCTGACGGGTATGATTGCCTCGTACTCCAGTAAGGGATGGCATGGCTGGCCGACGAACCTCTGAGTGGGATGTTATCAACCGGTTCCTGGTGCTGACGGTTGGGAGTCACCGCGGGAACTGGTCGCTCGGCCGTGCGCGACAAGCCGCTTTCGATGGTATCATGGAACAACCTAGCGACGGAACTCATTGGCGGTGAGATGAAGGTCGTCACAGACTCGAACACGAACACCTCGTGCGTTTTCGAAATCGGACCTCACGGTGACGTGCTATATCTATCAACCGTGCTTCCATTCTTTACCACGTGGTCCGGCTCCGAGTGCTTGGATCAGTGCCCCAGCTGGGCAAACCTGTTCACTGTCTGCGGGTTCTCGTACCTGGGGTCTGTCGTCACGCGGACGTTGAGCCCGTACAAAGACAAGGAAGCCGGGCGCAGGCTCACCTACTTTGAATTACTGTTCGAATGGACGGAAGGATCGGACGGCCCGACCCAGCAGAGATTAGTAGACCCTTGGGCTTCGTACGGTGCACTGTAGTGACGGTGATTCTTTGGGGCGGCAAGGCGACGAAGGGCGCAGATGATGGCGTCTCGCTGTTCAAGGCTCCGCAGCGCGGTCTAGGACGAGACCAGTTTGAGAACGGATATCGATCCGAGAATTTCCCAGGGAATGACGCCCACTTCGCACGTGAACGTGAGATTGCCGACAGTTATGCTGTCCACTACGGCGAAGGAGTCGTCGAGACGCGCATTCCGCGAAGTGTCAATAACGAGCACTTCGCATCATACGAGATGAGGTATCTGGGATCTCCGCCCGGAACGGAACTTGCAGTACCTCCTGGAAAACTTCCGTTCCTCAGTTCGTTCGAGAGGGTGCGGCACCAGTGATGATGCACGATCCAGTTCTGCGCCTTGTTCGGGGCGTCGTCACCCGTCACGAGGCGTATGGCTTCTATCTCGACTTTGATGAGCCGGTGGAAGGGCTAGTAGTAATAACGATGGTCGTCGATGATCCACATCTTGCGAACCCGGACTTCCCTCCCGTCGGTGCGATCGTGGAAGCCGCGCTGCTCGGCTATGCCGAGGGAACCGGGCAGCCTCGACTGAGTACCCGGCCGGCCGATCTCGCGTGATATGTCGTGAAAACGCGATGCGCATGCAGTGCGACACCCTGGAGCCGAGCAATGAAGTACCTGCACCCCGACACCTGTAGGATCGACGATCCGGAGGTTGCTGATGACGAACTCGCTATACTGAAGATCGTCGTCGACGGTGAGGAGATCATCGCATACGGGCTGCACGGCGCCATCAGGAAAGCCTCTTGCTTTCTCCAAGGTGCGTGGCGTGCGGACCGAACACCGTCGCTGTATACTCTCCGCGGGGACGGTTGGGAGGTCCTGATGTGGGAGATTCTGATAGAGTCGCGGCCCAAGGCTGCCGCTCTGGATGTGTCGATAAGGACCACACTGTTTCGACTAATTCACTCGGGTTGCCGTGTTGCCTGGATAGGTGCTGAGGGACTGTCGTTCTGTGATCCATACCTGGGGTGGACTGCCGACTATGGGCAGGACAGTGGGGAGCGACTGGACTACATCAGATCGAGAACACACGTGGAGTTCGGGCTATGAACATCCGATCCATCATTCTCTCCGCGCTACCTCTGAACATCAGCGGTGTTGAAGTAGTGGATCCGGTCGTCACGCTGTTCGGCGAAGACTGGTCGCTTAATCTGATGTGTCCTTGGAAATTTGAAGATGCTGAGTCGTCTTTCTCGTGGGAGTCAGAATCCGTAGATCGGCGTGCGCGAAGTCTGGTAGGGCGTAAAATTGAGAAATTGATCGCCGGGGCGGAGGCGATTGACCCGGTTTTCTGTCTCTCTGGCGCTGCCTATCTTTCCATTTATGCCGATACCGACATCGATCCCTGGACTCTGGTGATACCAGGATCCATAATTACTGGAAAGAAAGCGGGTTGAGGTTTGCGCCTCGGAGACGTTCAACTCGACCGAGCCGCGATTGTGGTAGATTTTACAGAGGAAGGGAGAATGGTAGGGCTCGAGATTCTAGACGCTAGTAGGGTGTTGCCTGCACTGCTCATGAATGACACGTCTGGTGATGACCCCGGATCCAGGCCAAGAACCCAGGAGCGACCCTAGTGAAGCAGATGTGGTCAAAATGCATCAACCTACCCGTCGGCGATGTATTGGTTGGTATTCACTACGAGTTGACGCGGTGGGAAACGCCGCCTTCATCGGAGTCGCCCGTCGATGAAGTTTGGGTCGCGTTGACACTACACTGGCAGGCCTCGCCCGCGACACGAATCTCCTGCTCTGCTGACACCCAGCGAGAGGGTCTGGTTTCGGGTGGGCCAAGGGAAGGCGACCCCGGGCCAGACACTGAGACCACCGATGTGTCGGAACGTTGGCATTGCTTAATGGGAAAACGTTTGGAGGAATATTCCTTCTCGCACTCCGATTCTCCCACATTCTTGCCGTGGGCAGTGAAACTTCGTTTCGCCTCCGGTGAACATCTCATCATCTCGTTGGGCGAATTACTGCCTGATGGTCCGGGTTACATGCCGGACTCTCTGCTGGTCACCGACTCACGTGAGGTCGCTCATGCCCTACGTCCACAAGCCGCACTAGGCACTGCCTGGGGGGATGATGATAAACAGTGATTTTTCTACAGGGGCCCTCGTGATCGCTCGCAGCATTCTGAAGATAGTCGACGGCGGTGAAGAGGTGCAAGGCCCCGCAATCCGAGCCGACAACCTTGCGGAGATGGTAGATGGTCATGGTCATAACGCGTGAAGAACTCGCTGCAGCGATCAATGAGACGTCGCTGGTGGGCAGCCAATGACCGAACCGAACCCCGCCGACGCTTACGAGCGGTGGCAGGACGCCTACGAAACCGTGTGGCAGCACCCGACACGCCTGACGGCGACGCCGTGCCCGAGTTGTGGGCATCTAGACCTGAGGCTGCTCTTCGTGGCCTTTTCGGGCTCGTCATCTGCCGTGATGCCTGCCTTCTGGTGTGACGCGTGCCGACGGGGACTCCCACCAACGCGGGGCGTCCTGCCGCCGTGGGCGACATCGGTACAGTGGGAGTCTGTCGACCTGCCCGACTATCGCCTGGTGGTGCCAGAGGAGTCGGAGTAAGCGTCAGGAGTACACGATCGTGCGGGACTGTTTTGGCGGACTGGTGACAATACACCCTGGGAGGTAGGGGCGTGCCAATTACTGTAGTACTCAGACTGGTCGTCGTGGTGGTGACTGGTGCCTGGGGTGCGGCGGGTCCTCTGGCGCGGTCTGGTGGGGTCGGTGGGCAGTACGACTATGCCTGGGGCGACGACGGTCAGGTCGTGTCGGTGGTGTTCCCCAACCAGGTCACCACCGCCTGGGACTACGACGATGCCGGGCGAGGTAAGCCGAACAGTCGGGGGCAGACCGTGGTAGTTCGGGGTGCTGTCGTTGACGGCGTCCCGCGTGCTGGGACGGCGTTCACTCCATGACTGTGAACCCGATTCCGCCGCTAGTGTTGGATCTCATCGAGTCTATCATCAATCACCTTCCCGAAGCGGATCGCTCAGTCCTCCTTGCCCAAGCACGATCGGCGGATGTCGTAGAGGAGATTCCGGGTCGAGCGATCGATTTTGTCGTGAATTCGGACGCATCGCGTTCGTCGATACCAGATGGACCTGTTCGACCGATCCCCGCTGTAATGAGGCAAGATGGGCGGCTAGTTGGGGAGGTGATCCTTTGGATCCGGTCGGGCTACATCATTGGCCTGGAACAGCCTTGGTTTGGCGAATCTCCTATTGAGTTGTGGCCGAGGGCGAGCGACTTGGACTTCCCGTGACAGAGCCTGCGAGCAGTTATGCCAATCCTCGGGGAAGGCCTGCAATCCGAGCTGGCACGACGGTCGTCTCACGCACCAATACTGTCCGTGCGGTTGCGAACGAGCACAGTTTGATGATCCACGCGCGGATGGATAAACTCATCAATGCTGATAGGGGTTATATTGGCGGCAGTAGTTTTACCGGCGGGACAACAGGCCACGCAGCGCAGCGCATCGCCGAAGCAGGTCTCGACGATCTCGATGCTCGATGTTGCTATTCTCCGCGCAGGCCGATCACTCGAACAGGCAGACGGTGCCACTGCCTTCGTGACCTCTGCAGGAAGGAACACCGGCTTCGGCGGCATGACGCAAAGCACGTGGCTTCACCGTCGACGCGGTCGTCGCGGCGACAGCGCTCGCACTGCCTGCCCCGGTGCTGGTCGTCACGGCAGATCCAGGCGACCTGTCGCTCCTGCTCGACGGCACGAACGTCACCGTCAGAGCTATCGCGGACGGCGCGACGAGTTGACGGTAGCCACACCGCCTGGCGCGTCGGGGGGCCTCGGCCCTGCCTGCGCGGGGGAGTGAGAAGCGTGCCCTAGCCTTCGTCCATGACCACTGCTACGTCCGAGCATCTGGACGTGCTGGCCCGGTCCCTGGAGACGTACCTGACGCATCTCGCGGTGGAACGTGGCCTGTCGGCCAACACGCTGGCCGCGTACCGTCGGGACCTGGTTCGCTATGTCGCCTATCTGCGCGGCCGGGGGGTCGGCGCGCCGGACGGGGTGGACGAGCGGGACATCGAGGAGTACGTCGTCGTGGCCCGGACCGGGTCCGACGGGCACGCGCCGCTGGGTGCGGGGTCCTCGGCCCGGGCGGTGGTCGCGGTGCGCGGCTGGCACCGCTTCCTGGCCGCGGAGGGCCTGACCGCCGACGACCCGGCCTGCCAGGTCCGCCCGCCGTCCCAGCCCCGGCGGCTGCCCAAGGCGATCACCGTGGACCAGGTGACTCGGCTGCTGGCGACAACCGAGGGCGAGGGCGCGTGCCGGATGCGCGACCGGGCGCTGCTGGAGCTGCTGTACTCCACCGGGGCCCGGATCTCCGAGGCCGTCGGGCTGGACGTGGACGATATCGACCTGACCGCGGACCGCGCCGCCGTGCGGCTGCTCGGCAAGGGCGGCAAGGAACGGGTGGTGCCCGTCGGCAGCTACGCGGTGCGGGCGCTGGAGGCGTACCTGGTGCGGGCCCGTCCGTCGCTGGTCGCGGCCGGACGCGGTACCCCCGCGGTGTTCTGCAACACCCGCGGCGGTCGGCTGTCGCGGCAGAGCGCCTGGCAGGTGCTGCGCCGGGCCGCGGTGCGCGCCGGGCTGCCCAACGCCGAGCACATCTCGCCGCACACGCTGCGGCACTCGTTCGCCACCCACCTGCTGTCCGGCGGCGCGGACGTGCGGGTGGTCCAAGAGCTGCTGGGTCACGCCTCGGTCAGCACCACCCAGCTGTACACGCTGGTCACGGTGCAGGGCCTGCGGGAGGTCTACCTGGCCGCCCACCCGCGGGCGGTAGAAGCCCGGTGACCAGGGCGGTCGCCCTGAGCCTCGAGCACCAGGGACCGGGTGACAGGGCTCGCGGTGTGCCCAACCTCACGTCGTGGGCATTTCGGGTAAGTTGTCACCCGTGGTGACTACCGAGACCACGCCTGGTCAGACCGACATCGTGGGCAGGCCTCTGCTCGACTTCGCGGAACCGCCGCCGTTGACCCAGCACGGTCCGGCGCGGGTGATCGCGCTGTGCAACCAGAAGGGCGGCGTCGGCAAGACCACGACGACGATCAACCTGGCCGCGGCCCTGGCCGAGTACGGCCGCCGGGTGCTCGTCGTGGACTTCGACCCGCAGGGCGCGGCGACGGTCGGGCTGGGCGTCAGCCCGTACGAGATCGAGCAGTCCGTCTACGACCTCATCATGTCGACCGAGCCGGACCCGGTGTCCGTGCTCAAACACACCCCGGTCGAGGGTCTGGACGTCGTCCCGGCGAATATCGACCTGTCCGCGGCCGAGGTGCAGCTGGTCAACGAGGTGGCCCGGGAGCAGGTGCTGTCCCGGGCGATCCGACCGGTCCTCGACGACTACGACATCGTGCTGATCGACTGCCAGCCGTCGTTGGGGCTGCTCACCATCAACGCGCTGACCGCCGCCCACGGGGTGCTCATCCCGCTGGTCTGCGAGTTCTTCGCGCTGCGCGGGGTGGGGCTGCTCAAGGAGACGACGATCGACAAGGTCTCCGACCGGCTGAACCCCCGGCTGCGCATCGACGGCATCGTCGCCACCATGTTCGACCCGCGTCCGCTGCACTCGCGGGAGATGGTCCAGGTGGTCTACGACCGCTTCGGCGACACGCTGCTGCAGACCACTATCCCGCGGACCGTGAAGCTGCCCGACGCCACGGTCGCCGCCGAACCGATCACTACCTACGCCCCGACGCACGCCAGCGCGGACGCCTACCGCCAGCTGGCCCGTGAGCTCGTCGCCCGTGGCGACGCCGCCTGACGTCGCGCGGGACCAGCCCCAGCCGTCGGGCGTCGGTTCGTCCGACCGGCCGTCGGGAACCTCGGGGTTCGAGGTCCACCTGGACGTCTTCTCCGGGCCGTTCGACCTGCTGCTGGGGTTGATCGCCAAGCACAAGCTGGACATCACCGAGGTGGCGCTGTCGCAGGTCACCGACGAGTTCCTGGGCTACCTGCGGGCTGCGGAGGCCGTCGGGTCCACCGGACACCCGGTTGACGGCTGGGACCTGTCGCAGGCCAGCGAGTTCCTCGTCGTCGCCGCGACCCTGCTGGACCTCAAAGCGGCCCGGCTGCTGCCCGCCGGGGACGTGGAGGACGCCGAAGACCTGGAGCTGCTGGAGGCCCGGGACCTGCTGTTCGCCCGCCTGCTGCAGTACCGCGCCTACAAGGAGATCGCCGCCACCCTGAGACAGCGCTGGGCCGTCGGGGCGCTGAGCCGCCCCCGGTCGGTGACCCTGGAACCACAGCTGGCGGTGCTGCTGCCCGATCTGGTCTGGACGCTGGGCCCCGACCAGCTGGCGGCGCTGGCGGCCCGGGCCCTGGCCCCGAAACCCGCCCCACCCGGGGTGGACCTGTCCCACCTGCACGTCAATGTGGTGTCGGTGCGGGAGCAGGCCGCGGTGCTGGCCGACCGGCTGCGCCGTCACGCCTCGGTGTCGTTCCGGGTGCTGGTGGCCGACGCCGGGTCCACGCTCGTCGTCGTGGCCCGGTTCCTGGCCCTGCTAGAGCTGTACCGGGAGGGCGCGGTGGCGTTCGACCAGGTCGTGGCGCTGGGTGACCTGACCGTACGGTGGACCGGCAGCGACGACGGCGCGGTGGACCTGACCACCGACTACGACGTCGACGGACTGGAAGCACCCGAGAACCAGGAGGCGTCGTCATGACGCAGGACCCTGATGCAACCGAGTCGATCGACGAACCGGTCGACGAGAACGCCCCCGACGAGCCGGGATTCGACGTCGCCGACCTGCCCGGCGGTGCCGCCGCGGCGGTCGAGGCGGTGCTCATGGTGGCCGACGAACCGGTGCCCGTGGTGCGGCTGGCCGCGCTGCTGGCGCTGCCCACCGCGGAGGTCGCCGCGCTCTGCGAAGAGCTGGCCGCGGAGTACCGGGGCGAGCACGGCGGTCGTCCCCGCGGTTTCGCGCTGCGGCAGGTGGCCGACGGCTGGCGGTTCTACTCGGCGGAGTCCTGCGCGGACGTCGTCGGCCGGTTCGTGGTCGACGGCCAGACCGCCCGGCTGACCCAGGCGGCGCTGGAGACGCTGGCGGTGGTGGCCTACCGCCAGCCGGTGAGCCGCGGGCAGGTCTCCGCGGTGCGGGGGGTGAACGTGGACGGGGTGATGCGTACCCTGACCAGTCGGGGCCTGGTCGCCGAGGTGGACCACGACCCGGTCACCGGCGCGGTGCTGTTCGGCACCACGGGATACTTCCTGGAACGGATGGGCATGACCTCGTTGGACGAGCTGCCGCCGCTGGCCCCGCACCTGCCGGGCCTGGACGAGCTGGACATAGCCGAGCTGGGCATGGCCGAGCTGGACGACGTGGAGAGATGAGGACCCGGGGATGAGCGCGCGCAAGGCAGACCGACAGCAGGCGGCCGGTTCGGGTCGGCGGTCCGGCGGGTCCGGTCGTCGGCCTGACTCGTCCGGTCGTCCTGACCAGCCCCGTCGCTCTGCTCCCCAGCGCCGGGGTGCGTCGGGGCAGGAGCAGGACGGGCGTGACCGCGATGTGCACGACCCGGACGGGGTGCGGCTGCAGAAGGTGCTGGCCGGGGCGGGGCTGGGGTCCCGCCGGGCTTGCGAAGAGCTCATCGCCGCCGGTCGGGTGACCGTCGCCGGGCAGGTGGTCCGCGAGCTGGGGGTGCGGGTGGACCCGGTGGCCGCGGTCCTCCACGTCGACGGGGTGCGGGTGCCGCTGGATACCACCCTGGTGACGCTGGCGCTGAACAAGCCGGTCGGGGTGGTCTCGTCCATGCGCGACGAGCAGGGCCGCCCGGACCTCGCCCAGTACGTCGCCGACCGGCCCGAACGGCTGTTCCACGTCGGCCGCCTGGACGAGGAGACCGAAGGGCTGCTGCTGCTCACCAACGACGGCGACCTGGCGCACGGCCTGACCCACCCGTCGCACGAGGTGGTGAAGACCTACCTGGCGGAGGTCGAGGGTCAGGTGCGGCCCCAGCTGGCCAAGCGCCTGCGCGCCGGGGTCGAGCTGGACGACGGCCCGGTGCGGGTCGACCGGTTCCAGGTGGTACAGCTGGGCTACCGCTCGACCCTGGTCGAGGTGGACCTGCACTCGGGACGCAACCGGGTGGTGCGTCGGCTCATGGAGCAGGTCGGGCACCCCGTGGTGCGCCTGGTGCGCACCCGGTTCGGGCCGATCCGCCTGGGCGAGCTGCGGTCGGGGCGCACCCGGGTGCTGTCGGCGCCGGAGGTGGGGTCGTTGATGTCGGCCGCGGGACTGTGAGCCGCGGGGCTGTGGGCGGCCCGGGCTCGCCCCTGGTACCGGGGGTGGCCGCCACGACGGGCCCGGTGCGCATCGTCGGCGCTGGTCTGCTGGGTGCGTCGGTGGGGCTGGGCCTGCGCCGCAGCGGTGTCGAGGTGACGCTGGCCGATCCGTCGCCGACGGCGGTGGCCCTGGCCCGGGACGTCGGCGCGGGCCGCCCGGCCGCCGACGGCGACGCCGGACCGGCCCTGGTCGTGGTGGCCGCCCCGCCGGACGTCACCGCCGGTGTCGTAGCCGCCGAGCTGGTCGCGCACCCGTCGGCGGTGGTAACCGACGTGGCGTCGGTCAAGGGGCAGGTGCTGGCCACCCTGCGTACCGTCGGGGCCGATCTGACCCGGTACGTCGGGTCGCACCCCATGGCCGGGCGGGAACGCACCGGCCCGGCCGCGGCGCTGCCGGACCTGTTCGCGGGCCGACCCTGGGTGATCGTCGACCACGGCGACCAGGGCAACGCCCCCCGGACCGATGCCGTCCTGGCGGTGCGGAACCTCGCCGTGGACCTGGGTGCGGTGCCGGTGACGCTGGACGCCGCGACGCACGACCAGGCGGTGGCTATCGTCTCGCACCTGCCGCAGCTGGTGGCCAGCCTGGTGGCGGCCCGGCTGCGTGACGCCCCGCCCGAGGCCCTGGAGCTGGCCGGGCAGGGGCTGCGCGACGTGACCCGGATCGCCGCCTCCGACCCGCAGCTGTGGACGGCGATCCTCGCGGCCAACGCGGCGGCGGTGCGCACCGGGCTGTCGGCGCTGCGCGACGACCTGGACGTCGTGCTGGACGCCCTGGGGCGGGTGCCGAGCCCCGCGGGCGGCGGCGCGCCCGAGGGGGTGCTGTCGGCGCTGGCCCGGACCCTGGCGGCGGGCAACGACGGGGTGGCGCGGGTGCCCGGCAAGCACGGCGGCCAGCGGCGACGCTACGCGCAGGTCAGCGTCCTGGTCCCGGACACGCCCGGGTCGCTGGCGGCGCTGCTCACCCAGGTCGGCGAGACCGGGGTGAACCTGGAGGACTTGGCGATCGAGCACGCCGCCGGTCGACCGGTGGGTATCGCCGACGTGTCGGTGCTGCCAGAGGCGGCCGCTCGGCTGGAGACTGAGCTGACCGCCCGGGGATGGACGGTCGTGCGGTGAGCGGGAAGGTAGGGTTCCTACGACTTGCTGCCAGTTCGAGAACTCTGCCGTCGATTCGAGTCGATGACCGAGGTCTCGGACGCGACCTCTTGCGGGAGTGCTGGAAGGTAGTGCGATGAACAGCGTGGCGAACATGCAGCCCTCCTCGCCCGACGGGCTCGTGGTGGCGATCGACGGGCCGTCGGGGTCCGGCAAGTCCTCGGTGGCCAGGGGGGTGGCGCAGGCCTTCGGTCTGGCGTACCTGGACACCGGGGCGATGTACCGGGCGGCGACCTGGTGGTGCCGGGAGCAGGGCGTGAACCTCGACGACGGTCCCCGCGTGGCCGCCGTGGTGGCCGCCATGCCTCTGGTGGTGGGCCTGGACCCGTCCGCGCCGAGCGTGCACGTCTCCGGGGTGGACGTCGGTGGGGCGATCCGCCGTTCGGAGGTTTCCGCCGCGGTCAGCCAGGTGGCGACCAACCTGGACGTGCGGGCCGGTCTGGTGGCCCGGCAGCAGGCCGTGGTGGCCGCCGAGCGTGTCGGCGGGTTCTCCGACGGCCGGGGCGTCGTGGTCGAGGGCCGGGACATCACCACGGTCGTGGTGCCTGATGCCCAGGTGCGGGTGCTGCTCACCGCGTCGCCCGCGGCCCGCCTGGCGCGGCGCGCCACCGAGGTGCACGGCAACGCCTCGGCCCAGGCGGTCGCCGCCACCCGGGACCAGGTGCTGCGCCGCGACGCGGACGACTCCACGGTGGTCGAGTTCCACCAGGCCGCCCCGGGCGTGGCCACGGTGGACTCCACGGACCTGGACCTGGACCAGACGGTGGCCGCGGTCCTGGGCCTGGTGGTCGAGGCCACAGGACTGGACGTGCCGACCGAGGCCGGTGGGCCGGACGTCCCTCCGGCCGGGCAGCCGTGAGCGCGCCGCAGGCCCCGAGCCGCTGGGGGCCGGTGTGGGCGCGCTGGGTGGGCTGGTTCATGCTCCGGGTGGTGTGGCGGGCCCGTCCGGTCGGCAAGGACCGCGTGCCGCGGACCGGCCCGGTGGTGCTCGCCGCGAACCACGTGCACTGGCTGGACGGCCCGATGCTCATCGGGCTGGCCCCGCGTCCGTTGCACATCCTGGTCAAGCAGGAGATGTTCCACGGTTTCCTCGGTCTGGTGATGCGCGCCGCGGCGCAGATCAAGACGGACCGCTCCAACGGTCGCCAGGCCCTGGCGCAGGGCCTGGCGGTGCTGCGGCGCGGGGGAGCGGTCGGTATCTTCCCCGAGGGCGAGCGCGGCTCCGGCAAGGTCGAGTCCGCCCGGGCAGGCGCCGCGTGGCTGGCGGTCCACGGCGGTGCGCGCGTCGTCCCCGTGGCGATCCTCGGCACCCGTCGCCCTGGTCAGGGCAAGGACCAGATGCCCCCGCCGGGCCGCCGTTTCGTCATCGAGTTCGGCGAGCCGATCGACGTGACCCGCGACGACGTCCCCCGCCGCGAGGCCGTCGCCGAGGCGGCCGAGACCATCCGCGCCGCGATGGCCGCCCTGGTCGCCGAGGCGTCCGGACGCACCGGTCTGGGTACCGGCGCCGACTCGGCGCCCGGCCCGACGACCTTGGACTGAACTTGACTAGACCAGATTAGGACGCCTAGAATCTAGTCTGACCAGATTGAGCAAGGAGGTGTCGGATGCATGCCGACGCTGTGAGCGTCTACGAGGCGAAGACCAACCTGTCCAGGCTCATCGCTCAGGCCAAGGCCGGATTCCCCTTCGTCATCACCAGCCACGGCAAGCCGCAGGTGATCGTCCAGGCGGTTGACGCAGGCCAGGCGGAGCGCAAGCCGCAGCGGACAGGGTTTCTCAAGGACGAGCTCAAGGATTTCCGGCTGCCCGACGATTTTGATACGATGATGCAGGACGAGATCATCTCCCTGTTCGAAGGGGACTGAGGGGGCGCACGTGGATCTTCTGCTCGACTCAAACATCATCATCCTTGCCGCCGGGGGTAGCCTGTCAGAGGACGTCACGGCGCTGGTCGAGTCCGAGCACAATCGACTCTTCTTCAGCACCGCGGCCTACTGGGAGATCTCCATAAAGTACGCCAGCGGACGGCTTGCACTCCCGATCGAGCCGTGGCTGCTCGTCGACGCCCTTGTGAAGAACGGATACCGTGAGGTCCCGATAGGACGCAAGCACGTCTACACGCTCAGCAGCATCGCCGATGTTCACAAGGATCCGTTCGACAGGATCATGGTGGCTCAGGCCATCGCTGAAGACATGCTGCTCCTCACCACTGACGCTCTCCTGCACGGCTACGGCCAGAACGTGAGAGTCGTCAGAAAATGAGACCAATTCCTGGGGTGACGGTGACGAGAAAGTGATCGTGATCGGATGCCGCGGCGGCACACTGCGGTCGTCCCGCCCGGATCATCATGCCTAGTGATCGCCTGGTCAACTCCAGTCGAAGGTGAGTGCGGCGGTACGAGTCTCGGGTTCGAAGAACAGCAGGATCTGGTCGGCGCCTTGGTTCCGCCAGGGGTATCCGGCGGTGCCTCCGATGTAGGTGAACGGTCGGCCGTCGGCCAGCCGGAGCACCGGAGCTGCCGGATCGCTCGAGTCCAGCGCGAATGCTTTGGGCGGAGGGAACTCATGCCAGTTGCCGTAGCCGGGCTCACCGCCTATCTCGTCGACGAGGGCGATATCGGTGCCCCAGCTTTCGCGCTGCCGGGTGGGATCCTGCGCGTCGCCCCAGACCAGGGCACCGAGCCGCTCCCAGCGTGCCTTGGTGCCTGTGAACTCGGCGTCGGCTGCGGCGTATGTCTCGTACAGCGCACTCGGGTCTTCTTGCTCACCCGACGCTTCCATGTCCTCGATCTCGAAGAACCGCCGCTGCCCGAGGAACCGGTAGCGGCCGTCGTTCTCGACGTGGAACGAGATCCAGTTCTCGCAGGCGAAGTCGTCGTGGTGCGCGGAAGTGTCCTCGCCCAGCAGGCCCTCCTCGGGCTCTACAGGGCTCAGCAGGTGCACACGGCCGCTCCACGCCGGGTCGAACGCGGTCAGTTCGACAGAGACGAGCGGATGAAGCAGTCGGACGAGCCACGGCTGGTCGTCGACGAACACCTCGGCGGGATCAGGCAGCACGACGACCCGCGGGTCCGGGGCGATGATGCGCTCGCCGTCGTCAGGGTCACGCACCGGTTCCGCGAGCAGGTGCTGAGGGAGAGGATAGGGGCGGGCATCCGCAGCGAATTCATCCACCGCGCCGATCCTACCTTGTGAGGACGCGAGACTACCGCGGCTCGACGATGTCGCATACGGCCTCCGGGAACAGCTTGCCGACGGTCGTGGCCGACGCGACCGCAGCACGACCCGAGACCTCGCCGAGGGCGTCCTGGGACAACCCGGTCTGAACCTTGCTGGCTTGGCCCTCCTGAAGAGACGCCGGAGCATCGAGGGGCGGCACGCCGGGCCGCAGCAGGGGCCACCGTGGGACACGTTGTGGTCCCACACCGAAGCATTATGTGAGTCTCGTCGGACCCTCGCACCACAGCCGCACCGAGGTTATACTGAGTTCATGGTATTAAGACCGATGAAGCGCGTTCCCACTCTCGACGGACTCGACCTCTACCGGCGGATCGACTCGCCCCGCACGGACCAGGCCGTGAACGACCCGGAACGGGTGGATGCGGTTGTCAAGGAGTTGCGGCAAGGCGTAACTGAGGCACTGGCAACGCCGACGACGGTACAGGGCTGGCGCGCACAAGCATTGTTCGCGTCGATGGTGGTGGCACTGGACGGCTGCACGATGATGACGCAGGTAGATTTGGGAGAAATATTTGCAGACGGCGACCCGGTAAAGGCACCAGACTTCTTTTTGCACTTGCGCGACGGTAGGCGAATTCTTGTAGATGTTAAGAGTCTGCCGAAGTCCATAAAGGATCCCGTCAAGTTCACAAAGAGTGAGGTGGCCCGACTCCGGCGGTTTGGAGAGTTGTACGGAGCGGAAGTCCACCTAGCCCTGTACTTCTCCAGCATGTCGATGTGGCTTCTAATATCGATCGACGACCTGTCTCCTGGACCAGGAGGTGGCCTCCGGATCACTATGGAGAAAGCGTTGATGCGCAACGACATGGCCGCTATCAGTGACTGGACCATCGGCGTAGAGCCGCCGTTGGAGTTGGTACTCCATCCAGACCCTTCATCAGAAAACCGAATCACCGAAGATGGTCGCGCGGAATTTAGGGTGGGGAGTGTAGAGGTCCGCGCTGGTGGTCGCAGGGTATACACCAAGGAGGACCAGCAGATTGTATGGTTCCTGATGATGTATGGTAAATGGAGCCAATCGGAGCATCTGCGCATAGAGGGGTCAAAACTGGTAAGCCTGACGTGGCGCGCCGAGCCGGAGGAGCGCGAAAATCTAGATCAGCGCTTTGAACTAGTCGGGTCTCTAGCATCAATGTACACGCAGTTTTTCGAGATCGGCACGAGGGGTGATGCGGGGATAATCGGACTGGACCTTCCCACGGAACCCGGGGCGATGATCTCACTGATTCCCCATGACTATCATTCCGACGACCTACCGTTGTGGCGTTTTAGAATCGCACCTAGGACAGACCTTCCGAAATGAGCACATAACCGGGACTGGATGCTACTACGCCCAGGGCCCTCGTCATGCCTACCGTCCCACCCTTACATCCGGCGGCTCCGGCGGCAGCAACGCCTCGACCGTCGTGCCGAGCACCTGCGCCAGGGGCGACGAGGTTCAGCAGCGTGGGGTTGGCGACGCGGCCGACGCGAGACTCGCCCTTCTCCAACTGGTGGTAGTAGCCCCGGGTCAGGCCAGCGGCATGGGCAACCTTCTCTTGGCTGAGGTCGGCCTCACACCCAGTACCGAGCCGACCACACCGGACGCCAACTGATGAACCAAGCCGTTTTCGAAGCCATCTGGATCGGCGACGACAACATCGACGCTGCTCGAGTCCGACCAGGACTGGCCGAGTTGATCAGCACCGACCTGGACCAGCAGTTGGCCCACGACGAAGCCGAGGCAGCCCAGTCCCGAGCCAGCGGACGAAGGTCGGGCGCGCTGACATGAGCACCGAACGAGCCAGAGGTCGCGCCGAGCGAGGCACGCGTTGCGTCCCATCGCACCTCGTCGCTGCCAGCGTCGGAACCGACACGTTGGCCGCCGAACTGGGCTTCCAGCCCGAGCAGACCGACCAACCGACCGCCGAGCACGCGACCAACCTCTACGTCGCTCATCTCCTGCGTCACCGCAGGTCAGAGCGCATCCCGGGACACGAACAGAACCTCCGGCGCAGTCGGCGTGCCGGAGGTTCTAACAAGACAGTTCTGGTCGGGCTGGCGGGATTTGAACCCGCGACCCCTTGACCCCCAGTCAAGTGCGCTACCAAACTGCGCCACAGCCCGTGGTGCACCGGTGGCCCGGCACGGCCAGCAACTCTACCGTGTCCTGGACCGTGGTGGCGACGTCTTATCCGGTCCGCGTGGCGGAGGTCACCCGGTGACGACCGGCTTGCCTGCCTGGGTCCAGGCGAGGATGCCGCCGGAGAGGTCGACGACGCGGATGAACCCGGCGTCGAGCATCATCTGCCTGGCGGTGGCGGAGCGCACACCAGAGCGGCAGTACAGGGCGTAGGTGGTGTTCTTGTCCAGGCCAGCGATGCCAGCGGCGAAGTCGCTCTGGACGTCGAGGCTCGTCGCGCCTGCCAGGTGACCGGTGGCGAACTCGTCGGGGGTGCGCACGTCGATGATCTGCACCCCGTCCTGGGCGACCAGGGACTCGAAGCCGGCCACGCCGAGGCTGGTGGCGGTCTCGGAGACCGGACTGGTGTCGGTGCTGGTGCCGTCGTCCGAGCAGCCGACCAGCAGACCCGCACTCAGCAGCCCGACCATCATCACCGAGCCGAGCCGTCGTAGAGATCCCATGGGCCCAAGCCTACGGACCCGCGCCGACCAGACGTCACCAACCCGGGGGCTGGCTCAGCGACGCCGTCGCTCCCGGACGCGGACGCCCAGGCGGATCGGGGTGCCCTCGAAGCCGAAGGTCTCGCGCAGGCGGCGTTCGACGAAGCGGCGGTAGCCGGGGTCCAGGAACCCGGTGGTGAACAGCACGATACGCGGCGGTCGGGTCGACGCCTGGGTGGCGAACAGGACGCGCGGCTGCTTGCCGCCCCGCACCGGGTGCGGATGGGCGGCGACCAGCTGGCCCAGGAAGGCGTTGAGGCGGCCGGTGGAGATCCGGGTGTCCCACGACGCCAGCGAGCGTTCCAGGGCGGGGACCAATCGGTCGGCGTGCCAGCCGGTACGCGCGGAGACGTTCACCCGGGGCGCCCAGCGCACCTGGCCCAGGTCTTGCTCGATCTCGCGTTCCAGGAGGGTCCGACGGTCGGCGTCGGTGAGGTCCCACTTGTTGTACGCCAGTACCAGGGCCCGGCCCGCGTCGACGACCTGGGTGATCACCCGGACGTCCTGCACGGTCAGCGGCTCGGCGGCGTCCAGCAGCACCACCGCGACCTCGGCCTTCTCGATGGCGGCCGTGGTGCGCAGCGAAGCGTAGTAGTCGGCGCCGGACGTCATGTGCACCCGACGACGGATACCGGCGGTGTCCACCATGACCCACGGCTGCCCGCCGAGCACCACCAGCTCGTCGACCGGGTCTCGGGTGGTCCCCGGGACGTCGTGGACCACGACCCGTTCCGACCCGGCCAGTCGGTTGAGCAGCGACGACTTGCCGACGTTCGGCCGTCCCACCAGGGCCACCCGGCGCGGGCCGTCCGGCCGCAGCGCGTCGCGCGCCGAGACCTCCGGCAGCACCGCCAGCGCCGCGTCCAGCAGGTCGCCGATGCCCCGGCCGTGCACCGCGGAGACCGCGTAGGGCTCTCCCAGGCCCAGGCCCCACAAGGCGAGCGCGTCGGACTCCTGCGACGGACCGTCCACCTTGTTCGCGGCCAGCACCACCGGGCGGCCGGAGCGGCGCAGCATGCGCACCACCTGCTCGTCGGTGTCGGTGGTGCCGACGGTGGCGTCCACCACGAGCACCACGGCGTCAGCCAGCTCCACGGCGATCTCCGCCTGCTCGGCGACGCGTGCGTCGATCCCCGCGACGTCCACCTCCCAGCCACCGGTGTCCACGACGGTGAACTGCCGCCCCGCCCACTCCGCCGGGTAGCTCACCCGGTCCCGGGTGACACCGGGGGTGTCCTGCACGACCGCCTCCCGACGGCCCAGGATCCGGTTCACCAGGGTCGACTTGCCGACGTTCGGCCGTCCGACGACGGCCAGCACCGGGTGCGCCAGGGACGGCCCCGCCTCAGGGGCAGCCTCGTCGACGTCCAGCAGGGACAGGTCGTCGTCAGCCAGGTCGTAGTCGGCCAGGCCCGCACGCAGCGCGGAGGCCCACGCCTCGTCGTCGTCGGGCGGGACGGTCGGCATCTCGGTCACGCGCACATTCTGCCGTGCCGACGCCCGTACCCGTGCACGCAGACGACCCCGCCCCCACAGGAGAGCCGGGCCCGGCGCCGTGACGTGCCGGGTCCGGCAGGGCTAGGATGCGACACCGACAGACGTTCCTTTAAGACCCGTCCAGAGAGGCGGGGAAGGGAGTCGGGCGCATGGTCGCACCCAGCGATCCCCAGGGCCGCGGTCCGGTACCGGACGATCAACCAAGGCAGAACCCCGTCGACGACGCACGGACGATCCTTACCGCCGACGACATGGCCCGGGCCCTGGTCCGGATCGGCCACGAGATCCTCGAACGCAACAAGGGCGCCGACGACGTCGTGCTGCTCGGCGTCCTGACCCGTGGCGGGCCGCTGGCCCGGCGCCTGGCCCGGGTGGTCGCGGACGTCGAGGACCAGGTGGACGCCGACGCGGTGGTCGGTGTCCTCGACGTCACCATGCACCGCGACGACCTGGCCGACCAGCCGACCCGGGCGCTGGGCACCACGTCGCTGCCGCGCGGCGGGATCGACAGCAAGGTCGTGGTGCTGGTCGACGACGTGCTGTACTCCGGGCGCACCATCCGGGCCGCGCTGGACGCCCTCAACGACCTGGGCCGTCCCCGGGCGGTCCAGCTGGCGGTGCTGGTGGACCGGGGGCACCGTCAGCTGCCGATCCGGGCCGACTACGTCGGCAAGAACCTGCCCACCGCCGCGGACGAACGGGTCCGGGTGCTGCTGGCTGAGACCGACGGCCGGGACGCCGTGCTGCTCGACAGCAACGGGAGGCAGCGATGAAGCACCTGCTGTCCGCCGGTGACCTGTCCCGCGACGAGGCGGTGCTGATACTCGACACCGCCGCCGCGATGGCCGCCACCCAGGAACGAGCCATCAAGAAGCTGCCGACGCTGCGCGGGCGGACCGTCGTCAACCTGTTCTTCGAGGACTCCACCCGCACCCGGATCTCGTTCGAGACGGCTGCCAAACGGCTGTCCGCCGATGTGATCAACTTCTCCGCCCGCGGGTCGAGCGTGTCCAAGGGCGAGTCGCTGAAAGACACCGCCCTGACGCTGCAGGCCATGGGCGCCGACGCCGTCGTCATCCGGCACTCGGCCTCCGGCGCGCCGCACGTGCTGGCCCGCTCCGGTTGGACCCGCGGCGCGGTGCTCAACGCCGGGGACGGCACCCACCAGCACCCCACCCAGGCGCTGCTCGACGCCTTCACGCTGCGACGGCACCTGGTGGGCCGGCGCCACGGGACGGACGCGGCCGGGCAGGATCTAGCCGGGCTCCACGTGGTGATCGTCGGCGACGTGCTGCACTCGCGGGTGGCCCGCTCCAACGTCGAGCTGCTGCACACCCTGGGGGCCCGGGTCACCCTCGTCGCCCCGCCGACGCTGGTGCCGGTCGGGGTGGAACCGTGGACCTGCGAGGTGGCCTACGGCCTGGACGACGTGCTCGCCACCGGCCCGGACGCGGTGATGATGCTGCGCATCCAGCGCGAACGGATGGCCGACGGCGGGTTCTTCCCCAGCCCCCGGGAGTACACCCGCAGCTACGGCCTAGACGCCCGGCGCCTGGCCCGGCTGCCCGAGCACACCATCGTCCTGCACCCCGGCCCGATGAACCGGGGCCTGGAGATCTCCGCCGACGCCGCCGACAGCCCGCGCGCGGTCATCGTCGAGCAGGTCGGCAACGGGGTCGCGGTGCGCATGGCCGCGCTGTACCTGCTGCTCGCCGGGGCCGACCGACCGACAGGAGAGACCGAATGACCGCCTACCTGCTCACCGGGGCCCGGCCGCTGGGCGAAGAGTCCACGGACGTGCTCGTCGTCGACGGCCAGATCGCCGCGCTGGGTGCGACCGCCGCCGACACTGCTGTCGATACTGCGGCCGAGCGCGTCGACGCCACCGGCCTGGTGCTGCTCCCCGGGCTGGTGGACCTGCACACCCACCTGCGCGAACCCGGGAGGGAGGACGCCGAGACCGTGGCCTCGGGCAGCCGGGCGGCGGCGCTCGGTGGCTACACCTGCGTGCACGCCATGGCCAACACCTCGCCGGTGGCCGATACCGCGGGCGTCGTCGAGCAGGTCTGGCAGCTGGGCCGTGACGCCGGGTACGTCGACGTGCGCCCGGTCGGCGCGGTGACGGTCGGGCTGGCGGGGGAGCGGCTGGCCGAGCTGGGCGCGATGGCCCAGTCGCACGCCGCGGTCCGGGTGTTCTCCGACGACGGCCGGTGCGTGGCCGACCCGGTCGTCATGCGCCGGGCGCTGGAGTACGCCAAGGCCTTCGACGCGGTGATCGCCCAGCACGCCCAGGAACCGCGCCTGACCGCCCACGCGCAGATGCACGAGGGTGTGGTCAGCGCCGAGCTGGGCCTGGCCGGGTGGCCCGCCGTGGCCGAGGAGGCCATCGTCGCCCGGGACGTGCTGCTGGCCGAGCACGTCGGGTCCCGGCTGCACGTCCTGCACCTGTCTACCGCCGGGTCGGTGGAGATCGTGCGCTGGGCCAAGACCAGGGGCATCGACGTCACCGCCGAGGCCACGCCGCACCACCTGTACCTGACCGACGAGCTGGTCCGCGGCTACGACCCCAGATTCAAGGTCAACCCGCCGCTGCGCACCGCCGTCGATGTCGAGGCCGTGCGGGCCGGGCTGGCCGACGGGACCATTGACATCGTGGGGACCGATCACGCCCCGCACCCGCGCGAGGACAAGGACTGCGAGTGGGCCGCCGCCGCGTTCGGCATGACCGGGCTGGAGACGGCCCTGTCCGTGGTCCAGGCCGCGATGGTCGACACCGGCCGGATGACCTGGGCCGACGTGGCCCGGGTCATGTCGGTCGGGCCGGCCCGCATCGGCCGGGTGGCCGACCAGGGCCGACCGCTCGCGGTGGGGGAACCGGCCAACCTGACGCTGGTCGACCCGGCCGCCCGCCGCACGGTCCTGCCCGGCGAGCAGGCCACCGCCTCGGTGAACACCCCGTTCGCCGGGATGGAGCTGCCCGGGCGGGTCGTGGCGACGTTCCTGCACGGACGGCCCACGGTGCTCGACGGTCGGCTCGTCCGCCCGGGGGACCGTTGATGGGCTGGCTCGCGCCCGCCGGACGCGTTCCCGCCGGCAGCGCTGCTCTTAGCCCCTGTGCTTTCCACGGCTGTGCTCTCAACAGCTGTGTTCTCGACGACAAGGAGTGCTCATGACACCCGCGGTACTGATGCTGGAGGACGGCCGGACCTTCCGGGGTGAGGCCTACGGGGCGGTCGGCGAGACGGTCGGCGAGATCGTCTTCACCACCGCGATGACCGGCTACCAGGAGACGCTCACCGACCCGTCGTACCACCGCCAGATCGTGGTGATGACGGCCCCGCACATCGGCAACACCGGGGTGAACGACGACGACCCGGAGTCGAAGCAGATCTGGGTGGCCGGCTACGTGGTGCGCGACCCGTCCCGCGTGGCGTCGAGCTGGCGGGCCCAGCGTCGCCTGGACGACGACCTGGTCGCCGCGGGCGTCGTGGGGATCAGCGGGATCGACACCCGGGCGCTCACCCGCCACCTGCGCGACCGCGGGGTGATGCGGGCCGGGATCTTCTCCGGCGCGGCGCTGGACGACCGCGCCGACGCCGACCGGCTGGCCCAGGTCCAGGCCGCGCCCGCTATGCAGGGAGCCCACCTGGCCGCGGCGGTGTCCACGACCGAGCCGTACGTGGTCGCGGCCCGGGGTCCCGACGGTGCCCCGCTCGACCGGCCGCTGTTCCGGGTGGTGGCGCTCGACCTGGGCATCAAGTCCATGACCCCGTACCGGATGGCCGAACGCGGTATCGAGGTCCACGTGCTGCCCGCCACCTCCACCCTCGACGACCTGCTGGCCGTCGCGCCCGACGGGGTGTTCTTCTCCAACGGTCCGGGCGACCCGGGGGCGGCCAGGCACGAGATCGCGCTGCTGCGGTCCGTGCTGGACCGCAAGGTCCCCTTCTTCGGGATCTGCTTCGGCAACCAGCTGTTCGGCCGGGCCCTGGGCTTCGAGACGTACAAGCTGGTCTACGGCCACCGCGGGACGAACCAACCGGTGCTGGACCGGGCCACCGGCAAGGTCGAGATCACCACGCACAACCACGGGTTCGCCGTGGATGCGCCGCTGGAGGGCGAGACCGTCGCTCCCCACGACGGCGGACGCTACGGCCGGGTCAAGGTCAGCCACGTCAACCTCAACGACAACGTCGTCGAGGGCCTGGAGGCCCTGGACCTGCCGGCCTTCACCGTCCAGTACCACCCCGAGGCTGCCGCGGGCCCCCGTGACGCCTCCTACCTGTTCGACCGGTTCTGCGACCTGATGCGGACCCACTCCCCGAACGCCGGTCCCGACAGCACCGGCCCAGACAGCACCAGTTCAGACAGCACCGGTTCAGACGAGGAGCACGCAGCCTGATGCCACGACGTACCGATATCAACTCTGTCCTGGTCATCGGGTCCGGTCCGATCGTCATCGGACAGGCCTGCGAGTTCGACTACTCCGGCACCCAGGCCTGCCGGGTGCTCAAGGCCGAGGGCATGCGTGTCGTCCTGGTCAACTCCAACCCGGCGACGATCATGACCGACCCGGACTTCGCCGACGCCACCTACGTCGAGCCGATCAACCTCGAGGTGCTGACCTCGGTGATCGACAAGGAACGCCCCGACGCGATCCTGCCGACCCTGGGCGGCCAGACCGGGCTCAACGCGGCCGTCGCGCTGCACGAGGCCGGGGTGCTAGAACGCTACGGTGTCGAGCTCATCGGCGCGGACGTCGACGCGATCCGCAAGGGGGAGGACCGCGAGCAGTTCCGCGAGGTCGTCACCCGCTGCGGCGGCGAGAACGCCCGGTCGGCCATCGCCCACACCCTCGACGAGTGCTTCGCCGCGGCCGACGATCTTGGCTACCCGCTGGTGGTCAGGCCGTCGTTCACCATGGGCGGGCTCGGCTCGGGCATCGCCTATACCCCTGACGACCTGCGGGAGATCGCCGGTGCCGGGCTGCACTACTCGCCGGTGACGGAGGTGCTGCTCGAAGAGTCGATCCTGGGCTGGAAAGAGATCGAGCTGGAGCTGATGCGCGACAGGAACGACAACGTCGTCGTGGTCTGCTCGATCGAGAACGTGGACCCGGTCGGGGTGCACACCGGCGACTCGGTGACGATCGCCCCGGCCCTGACCCTGACCGACCGGGAGTACCACCGGCTGCGGGACCTGGGCATCGCGATCATCCGTGAGGTCGGGGTCGAGACGGGCGGCTGCAATATCCAGTTCGCGGTCCACCCGGCCAACGGCCGCATCATCGTCATCGAGATGAACCCCCGGGTGTCGCGCTCGTCGGCGCTGGCCTCCAAGGCCACGGGGTTCCCCATCGCCAAGATCGCCGCCCGCGTCGCCATCGGCTACACCCTGGACGAGATCACCAACGACATCACCGGCACCACCCCGGCGTCGTTCGAGCCGACCGTGGACTACATCGTGGTCAAGGTGCCCCGGTTCGCGTTCGAGAAGTTCCCCTCGGCCGACCCGACCCTGACCACCACCATGAAGTCCGTCGGCGAGGCCATGTCGCTGGGCCGGAACTTCACCGAGGCGCTGGGCAAGGCGCTGCGCTCCATCGACAAGAAAGGCACCAGCTTCCACTGGGACGGCGAACCGCCCACCGGCGCGCAGCTGGACGCTCTGGTCGAGTCGCTGCGGGTGCCTACCGAGCACCGGTTCGTCGACCTGCAGCAGGCGCTGCGGGCGGGCGCGTCGGTCGAGCGGGTGTTCGACGCGACCTGGATCGACCCGTGGTTCCTCGACCAGGTCCAGCTGGTCAACGAGGTGGCCGAGGCCACCCGTACCGCACCGCGGCTCACCGCCGAGGTGCTGGTCCGGGCCAAGAAGCACGGGCTGTCCGATGTGCAGATCGCCTCGCTGCGGGGCGTCAGCGAGGACACGGTGCGGGCCTACCGCTGGGCGCTGGACGTGCGGCCGGTCTACAAGACGGTCGACACCTGCGCCGCGGAGTTCGCCGCCCGCACCCCGTACCACTACTCGGCCTACGACGAGGAGACGGAGATCGCCCCGCGGGAACGTCCCGCCGTCATCATCCTCGGGTCAGGTCCGAACCGGATCGGGCAGGGCATCGAGTTCGACTACTCATGTGTGCACGCCGCGCTGGCCCTGCGCACGGAGTACGAGACCGTCATGGTCAACTGCAACCCCGAGACGGTGTCCACCGACTACGACACCTCGGACCGGCTGTACTTCGAGCCGCTGACCTTCGAGGACGTACTCGAGGTCTACGAGGCCGAGCTGGCCGCCGGACCGGTGGCCGGGCTGATCGTCACCCTCGGCGGGCAGACGCCGCTGTCGCTGGCCCAGCGGTTGGCCGACGCGGGCCTGCCCATCTGGGGCACACCCCCGGAGGCGATCGACGCCGCCGAGGACCGGGGCCGGTTCGGCGCGGTGCTCGAGGCGGCGGGGCTGCCCGCCCCGGCCTACGGCACCGCGACCACGCTGGCCGCCGCCCGCCAGACCGCACACCGCATCGGCTTCCCGGTACTGGTGCGACCCAGCTATGTGCTGGGCGGACGTGGCATGGAGATCGTCTACGACGACGCCGCCCTCACCGAGTACGTCGAGCGGGCCCTGGCCGCGGGTGACCCGGCCCGGGCCGGGTCGATGCCGCCGCTGCTGATCGACCGCTTCCTGGACGACGCGATCGAGATCGACGTCGACGCCCTCTACGACGGGACCGAGCTGTACCTGGGCGGGGTGATGGAGCATATCGAGGAAGCGGGGATCCACTCCGGCGACTCGGCCTGCGCCCTGCCTCCGGTGACGCTCTCGGCCAACGAGCTGGCCCGGATCAGGAGCAGCACCGAGGCCATCGCCCGGGGCGTCGGGGTGCGCGGGCTGCTGAACATCCAGTTCGCCCTGCTGTCGGACGTGCTGTACGTGCTGGAGGCCAACCCACGGGCCTCGCGCACGGCACCGTTCGTCTCCAAGGCCACCGGGGTGCCGCTGGCCAAGGCCGCGGCGCTGGTCATGGCCGGGCACACCATCGCCGACCTGCGGTCGTCGGGCGTCCTGCCGGTGGCCGACGCGGCGGTGCTCGACCTGGCAGCGCCGATCGCGGTCAAGGAGGCGGTACTGCCGTTCAAGCGGTTCCGCACCAAGCGCGGGCACCTGGTCGACACCCTGCTCGGCCCGGAGATGCGCTCCACCGGTGAGGTCATGGGCTTCGCCGCCGACTTCCCGACGGCCTTCGCCAAGTCCCAGGCCGGGGCGTTCGGCGGGCTGCCCACCTGCGGCACGGTGTTCGTCTCGGTGGCCGACCGGGACAAGCGGGCCGTGGTACTACCCGTGCGGCGGCTGTCCGAGCTGGGTTTCCGGGTGCTGGCCACCGAGGGCACGGCCGTGGTGCTGCACCGTTCGGGCGTCGGCTCGACCGTGGTGGCCAAGCACACCCAAGGCCGGGCGACCGGGGTGCAGACCATCGTCGACCTGATCATGGCCGGCCAGGTCGACATGGTCGTCAACACCCCGTCGGGGCAGGGCGCCCGGCTCGACGGCTACGAGATCCGGGCGGCCACCACCGCGGCGGACAAGGCGATCATCACCACGGTGCAAGAGCTCGACGCCGCGGTCCAGGCGATCGAGGCGGTCCGTGCCGGACCGTTCGAGGTGACCAGCCTGCAGGACCACGCCGCGGCCGCCCAGGCCCGACAGGCCGGGACCGCCCTGTGACCGGTTTCGGGGACCGTCTGGCCGCGGCCATGGACCGTCACGGTCCGCTGGCCGTCGGCATCGACCCGCACCCGGCGCTGCTGCGCGCCTGGGGGCTGACCGATGACGGGGTGGGTCTACGGGCCTTCGCCCTGGGCGTCGTGGACGCCCTCGGGGGTCGCGTGGCCGCCCTCAAGCCCCAGTCGGCACTGTTCGAACGGCACGGCGCGGCCGGGGTCGGGGTGCTCGAAGAGGTGATCTTCGCGGCCCGCCGGTCCGAGACGCTGGTCATCGTGGACGCCAAACGGGGTGATGTCGGCTCGACCATGGCCGGATACGCCGACGCCTACCTGCGGGACGGTTCGCCGCTCGCCGGTGACGCGGTGACGCTGTCGCCGTACCTGGGTTTCGGCTCCTTGCTGCCCGCCGTCGACGCGGCCGTGGCCAGCGGTCGGGGGGTGTTCGTCCTGGCGCTGACGTCGAACCCGGAAGGGGTCGGCGTGCAGCACGCCGCGGACGGTGACGGGACGCCCGTGGCCGTCGCGGTCGCTCGGGCGGCGGCGCAGGTCAACGCGGAGAACCTGGGGGAGTCGGGGCTGGGTCCGGTGGGGCTGGTCGTGGGTGCCACGGTGGGTGGTGCACCGGCCCGGCTGGGCCTGGACCTGGCCGCTGTGCACGGTCCGCTGCTGGCCCCCGGGGTGGGTGCTCAGGGGGCTGGCGCGGTCGAGCTGGCGCAGGTGTTCGGGACCGCGCGACGGGCCGTCCTGGCCTCGGCGTCCCGCAGCGTGCTGGCCGCCGGACCGGACCCCCAGGCCCTGGCCGATGCGACCGCGCAGGCCGCCGCGCAGGCCCGTGCGGCGCTTCGCCCGTGACACCCCGTGGGCGCACACGTTGCCGACACGCCTGGTGATGATAGGTTCGAAGCACTGAACCGCCCTGAGAGGCGTGAGTCCAATCCCGACGTTCACGAGAAGGTGACCCGCGTGGCTCTTCCCCATCTGACTCCCGAACAACGTGCCGAAGCCCTTCAGAAGGCCGCCGCTGCCCGCCAGAAGCGGGCCGAGGTGAAGAACCGGCTCAAGTACTCCCAAGGCAAGCTCTCCGAGGTGATCGAGCAGGGCAAGCAGGACGAGACCATCGGCAAGCTGAAGGTCGTCTCCCTGCTGGAGTCCCTGCCTGGTGTCGGCAAGGTCAAGGCCAAGAAGGTCATGGCTGATATCGGCATCTCTGAGACCCGCCGGGTGCGCGGCCTCGGTCCGCACCAGGTGAAGGCCCTCGTCGACCTGTACGGGTGAGTACGACGCAGGCGGGGGGGGGGGGGGGGCGGCCCCCCCCCCCCCCCCCCCCCCCCCCCCCCCGCCCCGGGGCCGCCCGCCCCGGGCGGGGGGGGCGGCGCCGCGCCGCGC